>ERZ807291.82-NODE-82-length-133567-cov-45.009085_pt1 | contig 133567 bp, 123 predicted proteins | sample MGYA00521257_ERZ807291 | MGnify/ENA primary metagenome ERZ807291 (study PRJEB31413, sample SAMN03169783) | marine metagenome | biome: Marine; feature: Water; material: Subsurface seawater | place: North Sea | collected 2011-04-28 | depth 1 m m ... | reverse complement strand
GTGGGCTACGATGGACACAAAGCCACCTGATACGTACAACCACACTCAAGCCACCGCCCTACTCATCTGATTAAGGAAATACCCAGATGTGACTTCACTAAGCACCACGCTATGTCCATTCAAATCAATCCAACAGAGCGAATCGGCAACTCTGTCTAGCCAGTTGTTCTTTTCTGTAGATGGTAGATGAGGCCAATTAACCCAATTTTCTCTGCCATTCAACTCTGAACGAATTTTGTTAGCCAAACTTTTGATTACATTCCTCTTTGCATTTGTCAAGGTTATACAGCCACCACCCTCTCCAAAACCAGACTTAGCTTCTTTGAGAATTCCATTTACAACAACAGACCCTCTTGCCGAATAGCCAGTCACTCAAGCCACCTCCATGCCAACAACCTGAGCAACTACCCGCTCTTCGCCTTCTGCCCCTTCTTCCACCTCATCCGCCATAGGGCGTATGACTGTGTAAGGAGCAACTTCAAGTCGGCCTCCTGCGAGCTCAATGGTCTGTCTTACGATGGACAAACTGAGAACTGCAGCCTCGTGATCAACGAGGTGTATGCAGCGCAGCGCACCTGCACCAGCGTTCTGAAGCGTGAAGCCGAGGCTCTCAAACCAGTGGTAACGCCCCACCTCCTCCTTGCGTAGAAAACGCTTCATGAACTCAATGTCGCTTGGGTCGGCTGCTTGGTGCAGCTGTGAGGCGTCAAGTTCTGGCATCTCGTCTTCATGCAGTGTGTGGTAGCCTGCTTGTGTGTAGTTCCCTTTGCTTCGTACGTTCATTTCCATGTTTTTCTGGTCTCCTTTTCCCCTTTGGGGGTATTGATATATACAATCATTCTAGCATATAAAAAGACGTAAATTTTCCCGCTTACTGCGAGGCACCGCCTTTTTTGACACCCAATATTATATCGGTTTTGAAGCGTTTATAACCTGCGAAATCTAACCGCAAGTCATGGGACCTCAACCCGCCAATGGCGAACCATCTCTTGATGACCTTCGAAGCACCCGATTCCTTGTACGGACAAGCGGCACACACCTTACACATACATTCCACTGGGAAGACACAAAAACACTCAAACAGCATACGCTTCGACCCACGGTCAAATTTCTTGATTTTCTCGGACAGAAAAGCGGGCCGAAAGGGCGACGCTCTAATCGGCACATAGGGGCAACGCCGGACGATTCTTTCCTGCGTGCCGGGGCGCCAACCAGAAACGTTCCACATCAATTACGAAGTCACATGGCGAACTTTTTCGCCATGAGCGACGAACAAATACAGAGGCTCCTTGAGAGAAATTCCGATTATAAACCGGGAAAAAAGGGCCAAGTTGGCATCGTTATGCCAAACTTAGCCCATGCAATTGATGAACTCTACCGACGTATGATTGTGCGCAACCCTGAGTTACGCCATCATGTTGCCTTCAAGCGTCAATGGGCACCTGCCGTTTGCCGTCTTATTGAACTTCATGCCTCCATTCGTTTCGCCAAACCGTTTGACCTCAATTAATGAGGCCGAGTCGGGGGTTCGAATCCTGGTACGTCCGCCACCAATTTTGAGTCCGTACCCCGCGAAGCGTGGATGCCGACCTGGAACCAACGGATGGGATTTCTCTGAAATAATAAGCGATACCTCAATAATGTAGGTGAATCGTGGTGGTGGCAGGTGAAGCAAATGGATGTCACTTCTTCAGCCCTTGCAGCAGCCGTCCAAGCCGTTCGAGCGTTTGTCTCTGCCTACGAAGGCTATGAAAAGGGACGCTTCATGCAATCAGATGAAGCCGTGCGTGCTGAAATCCAACGCCGTTGTGAGATGATTGCTCGCCACACCGAAAAGATACAGAATGACGTCCATCGAACTGGTAATAGAGAAGCCCGAAACATGCTAGAGGCTATGCTTGACAACATCAATATCTTGAGAAATGAAGCTCAGTTTTCCATTACAAGTAACCATGTTTCGCAACATGCGGGCATTGGGACACTGAATACCAATTCAGTCCGAAAATTGGTAAAGCACGATGGCGAAGTGCTTCAGGCACTAGTTGAAACCACTCGGATGGCAAACGAACTCGCGAATGGCCTGGATGAATTGATGCATGATGAAGTTGTTGTGAGAATCTCGAATTGGCAACAAAAATTGAACCGCACTCGTAACATGTACCTTGAAAGGAACATGTTTATTGATGGATTAACAAAGAGGTGAAAAAAATGCATTTCCGATGGAGAACAAACCCTACAGTGATTGCCCAATACTTGAATGATGACGATATCCCTCGGCAAGCGGAAGTTACGCTGAAGCCGAATGAGGTCTGTGTTGTTTTGGAGGACGGAAAAATAGTTGGATCCGTTTCACAAACACACATGGAAGTTAATCCAAAAGTTGGCCTTTTTGCAAAGTTATTTGGACGCAGCAATCCAGTTCGCTCGTTTCTTTTTGCCTATACAGGACCTCACCCCGTGATGATTCAAATTCAGGGAGTAGCCGAAAATGGAGATGAAATCAACTGCTTGGTAACTCTCAAACTCGAAATCACTAGGGAATCGGCCCCTCGCCTCATCACATTCCCGGCCAAAGGAAACATGGCCGTTCAAGCAACCGATGTTGCCGAAGTGATAATGCACCTCACGCAAACCTGCGTATTAGAGGTTCTTCGTGGTAAAGATGCGAATAAAATGCGAACAGTTGAAACCAGTGAGGATGTAATGTTTGAGCTTCGAAACCGCCTGCGTACGCTCCTTGATAGCCATGGAATGGCCTTCCGAGGAGGCTATATCACGTGGAGCACTTCCGCTGCCGAGCAACAGATGAAAAATCAATATGTGCTTCAACGGATCAAAATTGAGCACGATTTTTCATCTGATAAGGAGCGTATTGAATTGGATGCTCACATCGCCTCTGAACAACGAAAGGCGGAACTAAATGCTAGATTAGCCCTTAGTAATGTCCATGCTGAAGAGACCGCCGCCATGGCTCTCGAAATAGAACGGCTTGGAGCCTCAGGTAAATTCGATCTTAAGAAATGGGAACAAGAGCATTCCTTGAATGAACTCAAGGCCGAGGTGGCCCGTGAATCATCGCTCAAGGAAGCAGTCCACAAAAATGAGATTGCCCGTTTAGAGGTTGAGCGACAACAAATTATGGCCGCCCCCGTTCTTGAAATCAAGGACCAAAAGGCCAAACAAGCCATGGAAATGTTTAATCAGATGCAGGACAAAAAGCGTGAGCGAATGGCAATGAACCAAGAAAAGGAGAAAATGCGCCTCGAACAACACCAACAAGGTTCAGACAAGACCATTTCTGTGTTGGAAAACATTGCCGCTAATTCAACTGATCCGCAAGTTCAACTTGAGGCACTCAAGCAACTCGCCGAATTACGAAAGACCGATGTCGATGCTCAAAAAGGCGCATATAAGGATGATTAAACCTTCAACGTCAATCTTTGATGACCTCATCAGTTACATCATGACTGCGGCAGAAGTGCCAACTTTGTTTGTCCCCTTCTTACCCTTCTGAAATACACGAAGAAGATTGGAAGCAAACAAAACCAAAGGCACAACGAATAGGAGGCCTGAGTTATGTCTTCATCATGAGCCCGGGTGTCAATGAACACATTTGTGGCCTTGCCAGAATCAATATGGAGATAGATTATGGATGCATTGGTTATGTCGATCGTAGCATGATTATTACTCCATGACGTTGTTGGGGCCAGCAGTAACTCCGAACATTCGAATTCACTTTGCATTGAATCAATGTACTGAAGATCAGGAGTGGTTGAGAGGCGTGTCCGATTGATAGTGAAATTATCCCCTTCTGGAACTTGAAGGGAAAAGAGCGAGTGTCCTTCATCCCTCCTTTGGTAGTCGGTAGCATGTTCGCTGCTGCCACAAATTGATAATGTGATATCATACTCACCAGGTTCAACAAAGAATGTAATAATATCTGGAGTTGTACCTATATCTGAGGAAAACTCATCATTATAATCTACATTGATCTCTTCCCATGGTTCGAAAACAAATGTCAACACGAGAAGGGCAAAGGCGCAGGGGAGTATGTAGTGAATAGAATTAATACATATGTTTTGACAGGATTCGGAGAAGATCTCACTCCCTTTTCGCATTTGTAAACCAAGATACCCTGCACTGATAACCAAACCTGCTTTGCCAAGCCAGTTGATTGTGAACAGGATGAGAATAACGGTTTCGTGATTCATGGAATGGGTGTGAAGGCTTGTATCGAGCAATGTTGCATATGCATAGAAATCGTTTGCTACGACCTCTACGAGTTGGATTTGGGCTGTAAGATTGAATGTGCAAATATATCCCAGTAGAATGACAGAATAAAGCTGATGGCCGGTATCCCCCAAGGACTTCACGAGTTTTTGGTGCATGCGAGGGAGACCAAGCAACGAGAAAAGCGACAAAACAACGATTCCAGAGAGTAAAATCCCTGAATTGATGAAATCAATTGGAGTTAGATTCGCAACGACGATGATTCCACAAAGCAGGGGTGCAAGAGATGTTCGCCATCGGGTTGATTCAACTTGGTTGTAAAGGAAAAACGCCGTCATAGTGAACGTTATGACGATGTAAGCCGGAAAAAACAGTAGTTCAACAAAATATACGCTACGAGGATAGATTCCATATTGGATCAAGACTCCGTTGTGGTAAGCCATAGCAGACTCAATAATGTAGATGATGAAAAATATCAGCAGTCCAGCAAGTGATCTGATGCGTTTCGAATGCTTTCGGAACCAATATGCGCCGAGTGCACAAAAAAATAAAGGCCCTATGAAGAAATCTATAAGCGAAAAAATTACTAGATTTTGCAAATTATAACTGGAGCCAGTGACGGCATAGGTAAGCAACACAGAGGCATAGAGTGTTGCAAGGATGGCGCAAAGGGCAAGGAGCAGTTTGTTCCCTACACCGACATGAAAATAATTCGGGCTTTCGATTTCAAACACGGGCCGAGGTTGTAAATTGCTTGATGGTTCCATTTCACCCATGGCTGAACCACCCTAGAACACTATGAGAATCTACTTTCATTAAAAATGGCCCTTGTTCGTGCATAATATTCAGTGCCCTTTTGGGGCAAGCGTGTGTGGTTAATACCAAGTTCAGCTCTTGCTTGTTTGCTGGATTCCATCCACGTCAGTTTGACTTGATTGACCGCCCATGAATCTTCAGGTTCCTCAACAATATCTTCGGCCGAAGTGTTTGGCTCCTCCCACACAGCTTTGAGGCCAGTAGTTGCGGCTAATTCTTCTGCTTTCTGTTTCGTGGAGTCAGACATTTGGACATTCCCAAGTCGCTGATGTGCGAAACTGAGGCCAATGTATGCTTTGAGCATAGTCTCCGCATCCGTGGCTTTCATGTCAATGGTTTCGTTGTAGAGGTCAATGGCCTCCTCAAATTCACCGAGACCAAATTTACACCTCGCCAAATTGTATGACAGCCAGCCCCGTGAGTCGCCTCGTTGGTCTAGGTAGGAACGCTTGGAGTCAAGCATGATCATGGCGTTCTCAAAGTCGCCTTCAAGCATGAGAAGTCTTGAGAGATGAGAGGTTGAGTAGGTAGAAGCTTGTATACCTGTTCTGTTCTCTGCAAGCACCACGGCGGCATAGGAATACCTCAAAGCCCACTGAATTTGACCTTCGGACGCTAAAAATATGCTGTACAAGTCATAATACGATTCAAGCGCAGCACTCAGCCTCCATGAATCAATATGATTTTGATTGCCGAAGTTTGATTTACAAAGCGAAATAAGTTTATCGTGAATCATCTCAAGTTTTGAGGATTCTGGAATGGTGCCTGAGGCCAGAAACTGCAAACGAAGGAGATCTTTATTCACTAAGATCCATCGCAGTGGTTCGTCTTGTGAGATTATTGAGGCAGCACCCGACAGTTCGTTTACGGCATCATCAATCTGCCCCCGTCGTTTCAAGACGACACCAAGAGCTGCCTTGATTTGACCGAAGGCGGTCTTGTGTTCGGGAGAAATAGTTGCGAGACTTTTTCGGCATATCGCCTCTGCTTCTTCAAAATCCCCAATGTTGGTCAATTTCTTGCTTAGCATAGTGACGATATCGGCGTATTGGATTGGATCTTTGTCGGGTTGGGTTTTATCGCGCATCAACTTCAACTGAACCGCTTTATTTTTTTCTGAGGTGGCCGCGACCTCTAACAAATCGAGGTGCTGCATGATGCTCAATCGAAGCCACTGGGCATTTGTGAAGTTCTGACGTGGGTCGCCTGGATAGATTTTCTTACCTTCATCGTCGTAAACGAGGCTGTTCATGATGTTGTCGTATTTTTGCTGAACGATATCATCAACGGAAATCTTGGTGAAAATGATATAGCCGAGTAAGTATGTGGTAAGTAGGCTTGAAAAACTGAGCAAGAGAAAATACTCCTCCTCGGAGGAGTCTGTACCAAGCGGTTTTCCGATAATGTTCAAGATGATCCTTATGATCAACCAAATGAGTCCCAAACAAACAGCCCCGGTGGCAAAGAACATCTTGCTTCCAGGTTTGAAAAATGGGTTCCCTTTCAATTTTCGCCAATCCATGGTTGCGGATAAACTTCTTGTTTATACAGGTTGGCATAGTATGAAAAGGTTTTGAAGTTTGTAAAAGAGGGGATACTATGGCGGCCAATCCAGTTAGCCCTGATGGGAAATGGATGATGACCCCAAGGGGTTGGGTGTGTTTGAAATCCGAACCGTCGAAGACACCCGACGGACAGTGGACCTATTTTGAAGGAAGGTTTGTTCATGCTCAGCATCTTGCCGATGAGTACATTGACGACTCAGTACACCTCTCTCGGGAGGTCTCGGCAGACGCCCCCTTGACGCAATCTCTCGTCTCAACCCATGATACACTCATCATGGGAGATATGAATGTTGATGTTACGGTTAAACAAGGCCCGAGTCTGGATGAAATTAAACAAATGATGTTAGAATTACTGTCCGGAATGGGAGCGAGCACATGGCAAACGCCAACAAGCATCTCTGACGATCAACGAAGACTGCTTTCGGAATCAATTGAGTCTTACGATGAGATAATCTCTAGAGGTGGGGCATCAGACCCCGCTGCTGAGCTTGTCGTGGCAACAGCTGCAAAAATATCAGGAGATTATACTGATGCTACCCGCCGATTGACTGAGTTGATTGAAAATCATCCCTCGAGTCCAGAAGCCGATGATGCAATTCAAGTGCTGGCGCAAATATCAATCCGGCTACAAGACTGGAAGGATGCAGAATCTTGGATCGAACAAGCAATGACCCGATTTGAACAATCGGGGAACTGGAACGGTTTAGGAAATACGCTCATGCGTCGTGCTCGGGTTTTAGAAAACAAGGGTGCATCTCAGCAAGCTTTGGATATGTATGACGAAGCTACAGCAATTGCAAAACGACAACATTTGACGTTGCTTCATGTACGCTCCATTGCAAACAAGGGTATTCTGCTCAGCGCCCTTGGGCGCTCATCTGAGGCCAAGAATGTTCTATCAACCAGCCTACAGTTCGCAAGGGCAGCTAACGACCTTCAAACCATCAGCAAAATCAAACAGTTGCTTTCAAAAATTTATGAGGAGCAGGGCGATTTACAGAATTCCTCTCGTCTCCTTAGGGAATCTCGCGCAGATTACCAAGATACGGACGACAAGTTCATTTTGGCAGAGCGGGTATTTAATGAAGGTAAAATTCTCGAAAAACGAAAAAACCTCCAAATGGCTCGCACCAAGTATATCAAGGCGGAACGCATGTTTGCAGCGATAAAGGTAAATAGAAAACAAGGTAATATTTGTCTCGCACTCGGGGAACTTGACCAATTAGAAAATGATTACAACTCGGCCATTGGCTGGTATTCAAAGGCCCTTGAATGTTTTAGCGACCCGCCTCAGCCAGCCGACAAACTCTTTTGCTTGTCTGAAATCGGAAGCTGCCACATCGCCCTCAAAAATAACACTGAAGCAATAGATAACTGTACCTTAGCCGTCCAGTTGGCTGAAGAATTAAATGATCATGAAAGCGAATTTTGCAATTTGATTAACATAGGGATTGCCCAAGCTAATACCGCCAATTTGGAAGGTGCCAAAAAGACATTCGTGGCTGCAAATAACTTAGCGAAGGCACATCAGGAACTCGATGAAACGATGATCCCTCATCTCTAAGCCTGATGCAATGTCGGCCAGTATTCAACATTCAGCATTGGCATATTCATTCTGTTGGCATTGTGTGTGAGAAAGTCATCTATCCTGTTCAACAGTTCAATTTGAAGCGCTGTATTTTGGTCAAGTGTGTTCATTAGAACTTCGTCAGGCCGGACAATGAACACTTTTGTATCTTTGTTGACGTATGTACAGAGATAGTTGACGAAGCCGTTAAATTGGGCTGAGATGGACGAAGCAAGTTGTTTATTGACATCGGAAATGGCTTCCCATGAAGATGATTCAAGATATCTGGAAAGGTCGGAGGGGAGGTCCCCGAGATTGGTAGTCCATGCAGGAGTGTTTGTTCCAACAAGTGCAGCATATGTCTCAGCATCAACTTCGTGGAAAAAGTCGAACAGAGCAGCGTATTTGGATTCCTTGTGGATGCTCGTTGGCAGCATGCTCCATCCGCCCTCATCAAAGGGTGCTTCTCGGGCTTCAAGGAATAAACTAGTAGTTTCCCAGTTTATTGGCGGATATGGGAGATCGCCCGGAAGGATGAGTATTCTTGCCCCTGAAGATTTGACGATGTTGATGACCTGTTCGGACACCGATAACCCACGAATTACAATCGCTCGCTGTTCTGCAGGTATGAATGAGTGTCTGATTTGATTTTGAAGGGTGAAAAGCTGGTCAATATTTCCCCGGGCGAGTTGGGCTAAATCGGTTGCATCAAGCGTCCATATACCCCTAATTGTTGTGTCAAATCTATGATCACTCGAGTGCGAAACCGATGACGACCAGTGTTCTTCTTGGGTGATTTCTACTTCTGAATGACCGGCTAATGAAAGAAGCGATGTTTCCCATACACTCATCTCATTAGGATTAAGTTCCGTAACACCAAGCCTAGTGTATACTCTCTCCTCATCAAATTTTAGATTAGGTACGGCGCTAGGTATCTCTACAAGTTCTAAATCTCCATCTGAGCAGGTTTCAAGATACTCTGTTTGACGCCGACGTCTGCTTCGGGCGCGAAGGGCAGGGTCAACCGCTTCATCAATAGCAATAACCAAATTCTCTACAATTTCTTGTAAGGACTCTTCATCTTCCTCGTTAGTGTTCCCCAAGTTGTAAAATACACCTCCAGTTGAACCACTGACTTGTCGAAAGACATCGCATGCAGATTCTGGTAAGCCGAGACCTACAATGTGAAATTCTACATCAATCCCCACTTCTTGTAACTCTTCAACGCATTTTCTAAATCCCTCAACGCCTTTGTATAGGCCCGAGGATTCATTATCCATTCCGTCACTTATGAGAATGAACATCCATTTGTCGGTTTGCTGGATAAGTGTCCTGCCCTCCTCTACGAGGAATTTCCACAGATAGGTGCCTCCATTGCGGGGAGGAAACCGTGTATTCTGTAACTCATATACTGAATAGTTCCCAATCTCTCTCAATGTTTGAGATTTACCTTTAGAGTGAATGGTCCTCACCGTCAGCGGCATACTGGCGATGTGGTCAATGATAGAAACCCAAAGGTCCATCGCAATTTCCCAACGTTCTCTACGTACATTACCTGCACCGGCGAAGAGCTTGTCGGCTAATGAACGATTTTCGTTCCTTTCATTCAACACCTGCATTTTTGAGCTCATTGAGCCCGATGTGTCAACGTACACAGCAACATGTGTCATCTCCCTAGTGTCTTGCATATTTGCCCCTCAAACCGAGTTACAGTACACGCCATGTTAAAGGATTCCCTGTGTAGATTAATCGGTTTCACAATATCAAGATTCGCCGTTTGGTATTACCCCCTATCTTAACATATTCTCAGTCTGAGAAGTGGTAGAAATGACTATCTTCTTTCTATTTGAGGTAGGAAACATGACGAAATTCCTTATTTCTCTAATCTCAATATTGGTTGCCACATTGTTAATCAGCAGCCAACTTCAGATGATTCACCCTCCCGCAGAACTGAAATTAAAACCTCAGGCGAATTCGAGCTTGTTAGAAAGTAATTTTTCTGACGGCGGATATGTTATTGGGTCAATTAATCCTACCTGGTGGAGCCCTAAATTAATCCAAACTACCGCTACAGACATGGATGGAGATGGGTACGATGATTCTAATGAAGACCACCCTCTTAATGCTGCAATACCACTTCACTATAGTTCTACAAAACCATATAAGGAGATACCTAAAATTACGATTCCCGCAGATCCTTCTTGGGAGGAAATTGAAGCAACTAAAACTATTGATATAGAATGGAGTGATGTAAATGGAGATGGTTTTTTAGACATGATTGTTGCTAACACTGGTGTGCATGGAGCGTCTCCTGAAGTCATTCAGTTATTTTTGAATAATCGTGGCCAGTTCAATGAATACCCATCATGGGCAATGAATAGCAATATTTTCTCTCCAGTCACTCCGTTTGATATTGAATTGATTGACCTCGACGGAGATTTAGACGCAGAATTAGTACTTGCAGCAGAAATAGATGGTCAATTTGTAGTTTCTGTTTATCAAAACATGGAAGATTCTTATTTCAGTACCGCTCAGCAAACACTTCACCTCGAATCACCCCCCGTAGATATTGAATGGGGGGACATAAATGATGATGGGAGTTTAGATTTAATAGTAGGGTTTTCGGATGGGGTAAAAATATATTTTTGGGAAGAAGATCAACCAATATCTTATTGGAACATGATTGAATATCCTCCACAGGACACCATTTTAGTAGGTAAATCTTACAATATTGCCGATATGGAATTAGGAGATTTAGACCGCGACGGAGATTTAGATATCGCATTGGCTATTTGGGGTGCGCCCTCGATGGTCTTATTGAACGTGAATGGCAGCTTTTCTGATGTTACGATTGATTATAGTGTAGATAAGGCAAGTTCTGTAGCGTTAGGGGATATTAACGGAAATGGGTATCTCGATGTTGTACTAGGTACAGGAGGACAATACTGGTGTGCACCATCTTGCGGGGCCATGAACAAACTTTTCTTTTTTGACACTGATAACCGCTGGTATTCTGAATCATCATGGGACCCATCATGGATTGATGAGAATAATTGGGGGGCTACAGATTATACTAATGATGTCAATTTAGGAGATATTGACCGTGATGGAGACTTAGACTTGATTGTCGGCAACATGGGGAATGACAAGGTATATCTAAATCAAAATGGTAATATTGCAAATAAATCGGTTTGGACTAGTTCAGGATCGGGAGATACAACAAATGCGGATTTTGCCGATATCAATGCAGATGGCACATTAGAATTGGTAACGGGTGCTTATTCCGGGAAAAATCGTATTTTTATCAATGATGAATATTTGTTTGCCGGAACACCAACATTGACTTCAGTAGGAGAAATATACTCTGCAGTTGCGGTATCGACGGCAGGAAATGAAAAAAGACTTGCGTTGGCGAATGAAAATACAACTGAAATCTATATTGAACCGTGGAATCAAAACGAAGGAGAGCCAATATGGGAGAGTGGAGTGACATATCCTCAAGCGCTAGAATGGGGAGACTTTAATCATGATGGAGATGAAGATTTAATCATCCTTAATACAAAGAGATACAATTCTACCTGTGCTTGTTTTGAAGGGGGAAATGATCAATTATACCTCTCTGAAAATGGAGCCTTACAATCAAATCCAAACTGGACCTCGGTGTTAAATGAAACTAGTTATTCACTTGATTTGGTTGATATTGATAATGACGGTTACACTGATTTGGCAATCCAAGGCACTCAACTCCACTTCTATCTAAATTCAAACGAAGAAGGATATCAAGGAGTGCCACATTATTCAATCGACATAGGGGGATCAGAAATTGATTTCGGCGATATTGATGAAGATGGATTTGTTGATTTATTAGTGGCTAATCAAACATCATTGGCGATGTATATTAACGATAATGGAACCAATTTCGGCAGCCCTGAATGGGAAATCAGTACTTCGGGATATACAAGCGCAACATTTGTCGATGTAGATTCGGATGGAGATTTAGATGTTAGCGCCACACCGGACTCATACTTTGAGTGCTCTGACGGCAGTAAAGTAGACCGAATATGGGTAAATGATGGTTATGATGATTGTTTAGACAGTTCCGATGAGGGAGTTTTGGATTATGCATATAAGCATAATTTAGAATTATTTTTGAATACTGATGGCCTGTTGAGCCAACAACCTATATGGAATATATCCTCATCGGAGCACACAGAGATTGTAGATTCAGAACCTGTAACAGAATACTGGGATCCTCAATACTCGGTTGTTGAGTGGATAGACCTTGATTCAGATGGTATCAAAGAGATGATTCTAGACAATTCAGATATATATTGTAAGGTTCCAATGTTAGTTGTTTACCAATTTTGTGATACACTAAATGTTATCACGGAAATCAAGGATATAAGATGGATAGATGTCAATGATGATGAACACCTTGACGCACTGGTGATATTTGTAGAATCAAATGAAGAAAATATGGGACTCGCAATCTTTCAAAGTGTACTTGATAATGATAGAGATGGAGTCTCTAATCAACTAGATGAATTTCCTTTTGATCCGACTCAAGTCTCAGATCGAGACAGAGATCTATTTGGAGATAATAAGTTAGGATTCTTATCAGACGATTGTCCCTTTACTTATGGCAATTCGCAACATACACTTCGTGGATGTGTAGATATAGATTCTGATGGTTATGCGGATTTTAACGATGACTGCTTCACAATTTTTGGTATTTCCTCAATTGGAATGAAAGGCTGCCCAGATTCAGATTTAGACGGGTTGCCAGATTTACTTGACTTATATATAGGGAATACAGGAGGGGATGAGACCGACTGGGATGCAGATGGTTGGCTAAACTCTGTTGACGCCTTTCCAACTCAAAGGTTCCAATGGGAGGATACTGATGGCGATGGTTTTGGAGATAATTATGACCAGGTTCATGAGTTATTCGAGAGACCTCCTGATTGGCCAGGGGGGGTTGTACCTAACGCCACATTCGTTGACTGGTTCCCACTAAATAGTGAGGCATGGGATGATTCTGACCGAGATGGATATACTGACCAACGTTCAACCAGCATCACTGATGATTGCCCAACAGTACCAGGAAATAGTACTATCTCGTTGAAAGGTTGCCCGGATCTCGACGGAGATGGGATTCCAGATATTCTTGATTCAGATATTGATGGAGATGGTTTATTGAATACATGGGAATACCACAACGGAAATGATCCATTTAACAACCTTGATTTCCCTTTGGACACTGACAAAGACGGCGTCCCCGACATTTCAGATGATGATGACGATAATGATGGGTTCCCCGATATTGTTGAACTGTCTCGCGGTAGTGACTCCAAATCAGCTAAGAGCGACCCGATATCAGACTACGGCGGCGGCTTTTATTATGTCCCTGGTGAAGGATTTGAATCAGGTTATCAAGCAGAAGGCTTTGAGATCTCATTCGGTGCCTTGGTATACATTATTAAAAGTGAATTAATAATTCCAATTTTATCCTCTATTTTTGCATTATACCTATTTAGTAAAAAAAGAAGAACCTTTAGTTTATTTCAGAAACAGGTTAGCCAAACCGATTCAGAACAAGATCTTGGGGAACTGGAATTGGGTATTGAAGAATCTGCTGCGAATAAAAAAATCACAGTGCTGCATGCATTGCTCCTTCGTAATCTCATCGAAAGGAAACGAATGGCACTATCCGATTTAATTGATTACGTTAAGCAAACGATTTCGGATAGTTAAAATGTTCACACGAAGGACCTAATGGATGATTCAATGTTACCATGCTGGTGTTAGAAGTGATGTTGAGCGCTGCGAAATTCGGTTAATTCTCGGTCAATGTTCGGTTGACCTTTGGTCGAAAAGGCGGCGAGGAGGCAGGTTGCCTCGTCGATGAGTCCTGCTTGGAGCAAAGCGTGAGCCGAACGAATGGTTGCTTCGAGTTGAGCCACTTGGGTTTGGGGAGCGGAGACTTGTGAGTCTAAACCCATCAAAAACATTTAGCCGCCGAATTACTTATTCATTACCAGGTTTATCTTAGAAAGGCAAATATGCTTGTAGACTTTGCAGAAAGTATGTCCTTCTGTAGAGAATGCGGTAAGAAAGTCCAAGACGACTGGGTCACTGTCCGCATTGTTCGTGTTCCCTAAATATCTCATCACAAAATGTATCTCTTCAAGATACAGTCGTAATGGGAAATATTAATTCTACTACTGTTAATGATTCAAAGACAAAATGTGCATCTTGTGGTTCGGTAGGAGTCACACAAATTGCGTGTTCAGTTTGCAAGAAAATGTCTCACTGCAATATTTGTGAAACAGAGGTGCATGAAGAAAGAAGAACCGAACGAATCTGCGGATTATGTTATCAAGAAATAATTGTGAAAAGAATAGCTCAAGCAAAAAAGCAAGAAGAGAAGAAGAATAAAGAAAATCATCGAAAGACAGTACAGAGGAATGAAAGAAACAAACTTGCGAAAATAAATAGAAGAGAACAGGAGATGGTTCGACTACAAAATGTGATCAAGGATAATGGCATATTCCAGCCGGTTGGGATTTTGATAGTTACGATACTTGGGATAATTAGCGTAGTTTATGATGAGGAAGGATGTGGTATGTGTTTAATCATTTTATCGCTTTGTCTATTGATAGGACACCTTTTAAGAAGAAAAGAAGATATTGCCAGCCTGAATGATCTTCGAACTAATCCAATATTTCTCACAGAGTCAGAAACAATGGGACGATTAACCATAGATGATGACCAAAAACCATGATGAAAAACTAGACTTGTGAGTCCGAACCTACAATGCAAAATCGCCCGCCATGCATCATGCAGTTGAATTGCCGTTTGCTAGTGCCATCAAAAAGTGGGACCCCCGGGCGAACCCAACCACGGTTGATGTACTTCCTCAACAGAGTATAACATGAGAATACAATGCGAGGAAAAGGCTCACAAAAAAAGGCTCGGCTGGAACGACTGAAGAACGAAATCATCGATTACGTAGGCACATCGCCGGGCGCATCTGCGGCGGACATCGTTAGTTTTCTATCAAACGATCGTAAAATGCGAAATCATGGCTTGACAACCAGAAAGGTTGGATTGTTCATCCCACGTCACCTCTCCGAACTGATTGGATTTCACCTGGATTCCTCTACTGGAAAGCGAATCTATCATTTGGTCGCTTGATGAAGCACCACATTCATGCTGAGGTGCTTCGTGCGCCAACACATGAACTGGCCAACCTCTGCCCAACCTGAGGCGTTGTTTCCTTCATTCAGCGGTAATGAAGACGGAGCAGTCCCTCAATTTCCAGCAGGAGAACCGGCTTGGCGAATTCTTGACCCAGCTCATCCAATGGGCATCAAATCCCAAATGAGCCAACTTTCTGGAACAATTGATTGTGAAAACCCTGGATCCTTTACGGTGGGAGAAGGCATCATCATCGACGCTACTGCTACGGTTGAGGCCGGTGCTTACATCATCGGCCCGTGCTACATTGGCCCTAGAGCTGTTATTCGAAGCGGCGCTTATGTCCGTGAATACTCGTGGATTTGCGCCGATGCCGTGGTCGGACACGCCACGGAAGTGAAGCATTCAATTCTCCTACCAGGTGCCAAAGCGCCGCACTTCAACTACGTAGGAGATTCAATTCTTGGAGCAAACGTCAATCTTGGCGCTGGAACCAAACTGAGCAACCTACGAAATGACGGAAACGAAGTCCATGTTCGAATTGACGGAAAACGAATCGGAAGCGGGTTGAGGAAATTTGGCGCCGTGTTAGGGGAAGGTTGTGCCCTTGGGTGCAACAGTGTCACCAACCCCGGAGTTGTCTTGGGCTGTAACAATGTGGTGTGGCCTAACGCAACCGTTACCGGAATCCACGGCCCTGACGTTGAACATCGCTGAGGTGGACCGTATGACGTTCTCGTATTTCGGAACCGATGGAATCCGTGGGGAAACCTCGCTTGAGAAGGTGGATGAAGAGGAAGCAATTCTTGCTCTCACAGAGAAAAGGACGCTTCATCCTTCGTTGATGCGGGTGTTAGGAGAGGCGTTAAGCCACGTTCAATCTCTGTTCCCAGGGCAAGGCCATACGGTGGTGGTCGGATGGGATGACCGGCCGCATAACGAAGCCATCGTTGAAGCGCTAACCCTTGGACTTCAGCTCAGTGGAAGCAACGTTGTTCACATTGGTTTGTGTGCTACACCAACGCTTCACGCGGCAGTTCTGCACAACAATGCGAGAATGGGATGCATGATTACCGCAAGTCACAATCCCGTTTCAGATTCTGGAATCAAAGTTTTTGACGCTCATGGTTTCAAAACAACGCCTGAACAGGAACAGGAAATCAGTCGAACCTTGTTGGCTCTAGCAAGCGAAGAGCGTGAAGTCAACTTGGATGAACAAAAGCGACTGAGCGAGCCTGCGGTTCGGATGAGTGAGGAATGGGCTCAAACCTTCCATCAAGCCTGGCTTGAAGCTCGTTGGGCAGACTTTGAAGGCGTATTTGGAGGATGCACGACTTCTGTTCAAAACGGAAGAATTGCTACTCCGTTCCTCCTCGATTGCGCCCACGGTTCAGGGGCTTCATGGCTCTCGGACGTTCTCACAAAGCGTGGCATAGAAACACGCGAAGTGAGTGGGAGCGCGCTCGCCCTCAATGCAAACTGTGGTGCTGGGGATTTCTCTCCAACACAAACATGGACGGTTGAGGAAGCTGCTTCGTCCTCTCATGCACTCCTTTCAAACCTGAAACCAGCACCTATTGGAACTCTGGTTGGAGCCGCATTGGACGGTGATGGCGACCGGTGTTTATTGATCGAGTCAACAGAAGAGGGTTACAAAGTAATTGACGGAGACGCCATGGCTGCAATGTTGGTCGAAGCAGGACAGCAACAGGGGCCGTGGCGTTTTGCCGCAAGCATCGAATCTGACGTTGCATTAACAGGATTTGTTTCACAGTTCCACCCAGATACACAGTGCCTCGAAACAGCTGTTGGTGACCGTTGGCTCTCGGTTGGATTACGCCACCCTGACGGATTGATGGTCAGCGATTCCATGCCTCTCCGGCTTGGAGTTGAAGATTCGGGGCATCTTGTCATGCCGGCATCGCACCCTGGCCGTGAAGGAGATTGGAGTCTCGTTGGTGACGGTGCTGCTTCACTCTGCGCCTTTTTACTGGCCCAAGACGGTTCCAATTCTCGTTCCTTCAATCGCGGATGGAAGCGAAGAGTCTCGGTGAAAGAGAGCCACCGTGAACGCTGGCAGCGAGGGAATGCGCTGCAAGATACTGTCTCTGACAAGATCTTAACGACGCTCAAGGACAAAGGCATTGAAGCCGGAACACGAACCATTGAGGGGGAAGAAAATCTCCTCCTCGTTCACGGTGATGGGTTAGAAGGTACGCTCTCGTTTGGTATTCGCAACAGCGGAACTCAAGCAAAGACGAGCCTTTCTTTGCGTCTTTCTCCTGAGTTGAACGCAGAGACCTTCCTTCCCTTGCTTGAGGACATCGAGCGTGTGTTGACCGAGGCCCTGCAATAGGCTTCAATCCTCAGCAAGTGCTTCTTGACGGCCTTGAGTCAGGGCTGTTACTGCGAAGAGAAGAACGGCTGAGGCTGCAAGCATTGCAAGAAGGTACCCGACTTGAGCACCAGCAACAAACGAGACAGCAGCAAACAGCCAGGCGATGCCCAGGTCTACAGCGCCGATGACGCGCCATGATTTGCGGAGGGTGAAAATGCCAGAAATCCATGCAGTTGCCGATGCGGCGAGACCTGCAAACACCATCAGAGGAAGCGATTGTCCAAGCAAGGCGGCAGGATAGAGCATGATGTGAACCCCCCATAATGCACTTGAGAGCCAAGAGCCATGCTCTTGAGCAACAATGGAGGCAGTCCAAACCATGCATCCGATTCCGACAATGGACGCTGAAAGAACAGGTTCAAGCGTCATTCCTGCTGGTGTGAGGGCCCATGGATTGAACGATTGTAACGCAAACGGTAGGGCAGCGATTACGGCCAACATCACAGCAGGCTGCGCCCATGCAATGCTTCGCCGAGCTGCGAACAGAACCACGACAAGACTGGCGGGTCCAAACGACAGGAGAACGCAACAAGCGAGCCATGCGCTTCGTCCTAAAGCACCCCGGTGGTCGTCGAGGTCCCGCCGAAGGCGCTCGCCTTCAACCCAGTCAAACAACAGAACAAGAACAAGAAGAACAAGTTCAACACCGATCAGTGGTAGAACCCACTGCATGGTACCTCCTTCCAGGGGGTTGAAGGAAAACGGGACTGGAACCTCTCCTCCAACAACCAGTGCAAGGACGCGGTCAACGGCAAAAAGGCCGACAACGGCTTCAAGTGCACTGGGTAAACGAAGTCCCAGATCATTGCGTCCAATCAATCCCATTCCACCAAGGAAACCGATTGAGCCCATGAGAACGAAGAGGTGGAACGCATCCTCTCCATCAAGAACACCGGTGGTCATGCGTCCAGCAAGGTGAACAACGACCAACCCTGTCATACAGAACGCGATGGGAGATTCCACTCCTGCAATGTCGGGAAGGCGTAGCCCGATGGAATTCGCACGCAATCGAGAAAGGCCGACCATGAGAACCGAAAGGACTGCGCTAAACATGAGGGCTTGCAGCCCACCGTCTGTTGCAAAAGAAACCCATGCAGCTCCCAAGAAGGCCACTCCAAGGAACATGAGAATGATCACCGGGCGGTAATGAATATCTCCGATGATGAGGTCGTCTGCGGAGCCTGTATCGGTTCGTTTGGACCGCTTTCGTTGTGCCTCAGCAAGACGTAACATCTCCGCATCCAGGTGCTTGAGTTGAACCGAAGTTGTCTTGTCTGAAGTCATTTCTTCGGCTACCAAGTGGCGAAGACGTTCCCGTTTCTCATCAAACTCTTCTCGCCGTTGTTCTTGGGCTGCAAGTGCTTTCAATCCCGACCGCACTTCTCCTTGAAGGGCCAAGTAAGCACCGGTGAGGACGAAGAGTACCAAGGCTGCAAGTTGGATTTCTGCTTGGTCCATCCCTTGACCGGCTAGCGCCATGCTGACCAACAGCCCAAGTGCACCTATGGTCGGTGTGAGTAACGATTCAATCTTCAATATGCGATTCATGTAGATGACCAGAGAGATTGCTCCAAGGACCGTTAACATGCGAAGGTTTTCGACATCGTTCAGCCATCCATCTTGACCGGTGAGAACCGCCTGCCGTTGGGGCTCAAGTCCTATGATGAGAAACAGGCTGGTGATGATACCAAGATGGAGGGTGAGCAGTCGCCCAGGAAGTGCTTCCAATCGCTCCAACTCTTCTTTTGTTCTCCCTTCTTTTTGGCGTCGCTCTGCTGCGAGGAGGAGGAGCACGCTTGCAAGAACGAGAATCAGGGACCAAATTGCTTCCTGGCCAAATTTCCATGAGAGGGTCATGGCGGCTACGCACCATACGGTAAACAGCGTTCGCGGTTTTCCTCTGTGAACGTCTTGTAGCACAAGGAAAGCATGGGAGAGGATCAGCAGCGACATGCCGCCAAAGAGTCCCAATGCAGTGAGGCTGCCCGGGCGAGCCATCGAAACGAAGGTCAACACGGCCAATACAAAACTAAGGTTCCAGAGGTTCAGGGCTTTCGAATCTCGTAGCCGTGCACTGATTTCAGAAAAGCCCCCAAGGCGCCCAGCAAGGTTGAGGTTTGAACTACCGAGTGACATGTTCACGCCGACTTGTTGAACCACCAACAGGGCCATCCAAACCGCTATGTCCTGCTCCGCAAGAACGATCGGAAGCACGTCCGAACTCACAAGCCGTGATTCGAAGTCTGTGGCAAAAACAAGCAACCAGAGATAAGGCGTCAACACAGCCACACCCGCTATGCTTGGCGAGCGCCGAAGCAATGCAAGCCCTGCCAGTCCCAACCACACAATTCCTTGTGTAGCGAGAAGGATTCTCGAATTCGTTCCACCGTCTTCGGCAGGGATCAGCAAGGTGAGCAAAATCACCACGGCAATGCCTCCAACCCAAAGCACATGGTCGGATACACTGGTCTGATGCTGCAGAAGAACAATGACGGTTAATCCAGCCAACAATGAGGCAAAGATGGAATATGCTTCGAGACCAAACGGCCATTCGATGGACACGGTGCCCGTAACCATCAACGCCAATCCAGCCAGTAAGAACGGCGTGGGGCCAAGAACATAGGGCATCAACGTCGTCCAAGGAACGCCTCGAACCACAAGATAGGACGCACTGAACGCTGTAGCGATAAGCATCAATTGGGCAAGGGCATACCCTGTTTCGGAACGGTGAGCGGCGATGGCCATGAGTGCGCCGATCATACCAATCGATACGGACACCGCCCAGAGGCCGGGTTTGCCCAATCCAAGGGCGTTAGCAGCAGAACTGAGCCAATTCTCATGATGAACGAAAACCGCAGCCATGGCCGCATTCGCAGCACTGACCACTGCTAAAAGGAGGAAAAGTGTGAGGTCATTCTCAATTGGAATCAGGGTCAAGGAAAGAACGGACCAATCGTTTGACAGTGCGTGAACCCCTACCCACAGATAAGAAATGGATATGCCCAAGCTCGCCAAATTTCCTGATGAGCGTAACAGAGCAAGGACGTGCATCAACGCCATGGCGAGCAGAATGAAGACGGCCACTCCTGCGCCACCAAAGACGGCTCCTGCAGAACTCCCTACCGCAAAAAGGACCAGCGCGGACTGTGCGGCGATGGCGTCTTCATCGTGGCGAAAAGCAACGGCGACGTTGAGACCCACCAGGCCCAACATTGCGATGCCTAGAGTTTCACTGCTTCCGATTGGGCTGGAATCGAACCAACCCCAGCTCCAAGCGTCAAGAGCCAATCCGTAAAGCAACTTCATTGAGATGATGACCCAGGTGATTCCGAGTAGGTGCATGGATGGCCGTGGAATCCATCGCTCACCCAAGGCAAAACCAAAAAGAGCCATTGAAAGAAGACCAAGAGCGCTGAGGAGAGGAGGGAATACGGTCCCCACCAGCGCCCCGATTGCGGTCCATATGAGGACCATCATCACCATCATGGCCCGACTGATTTGTTGTTCGCCGTGCACGGCAATTTGAGTGACGGAGTCTGTCGCTTCATGATCATCATCAGAGGGTTCCAAATCGGCGGTGAACATTTCATTCAACGTTCCGACAGCGGCATCAATTTCTTGCTCTCCGACCTTCACGTCATCTTCGGGAGTTTTCTCGATGGGTTCTGTGTCTTCAGAAGCCACCATGAACGTTCCAAGATTCAATCCACGTGCGCGCCCAAACTCCTTCTTGCGCAAGACTTCATCTTCCCCCGCAGGACCCGTTTGGGTTCCGCTTCGGTCGTCCATGGGACTTGGTGAGGCCTCGTCGCCTTGAATATGCCCGTTGTTTGTCAGGGAAACGGTTCAAATCGTCGTACATCGCCGTTATGTCGGCATGGTTTTTATGAAACCGGGGGGGTGGAAGATCAGAAAAAATGCTCAAGGAAGAGGAATGAACAGCCAAAAGGGACAAAGAGGGGCGGCAGAAACGGTCGGCATGGGCGGCGTCCACGGCACCCCTTCAGGGGACCTCGGAAAATACGGCATTACACCATCAGGAGAGGTTTATTGGAACCTCGCTGCTGGCGATTTAATCAACCTCGCAGTATCTCGTAGCGAAGGAAATTTAAGCGCCCACGGTGCTTTAGTTACTGAAACTGGGGAGCGCACAGGGCGGTCACCAAACGACAAATTCATCGTTGATGAACCAACGGTTTCCGACGACATCAATTGGGGCGATGTGAACGTCTCAACCAACGTTGAAACCTTCGAGCGGATGCGAGCAAAGGTGGTTGATTACCTCTCAGCCCAGGACGCTCTTTTTGTTCAGGACCTGTATTGTGGGGCTGACTTCTCAGAAGCGCTCCCCATTCGCGTCATCAACCATAACGCATGGCACAACACCTTTGCGCGCAACATGTTCATTCGGCCCGATGAAGCCCAAATGGCTGACCACACGCCTGAATTTACCGTTCTTCACGCACCGCATTTCGAAGCAGATGCTGAGGCTGACGGACTGAATTCACAGTGTTTCGTCATCGTGAATTACGCTGCAAAAGAAGTGATTATTGGCGGGACACGCTATGCTGGAGAAATTAAGAAATCCATCTTCTCGGTCATGAACCTCATCCTTCCTAAGAAAGGCATTCTTCCAATGCATTGCTCTGCAAACACGACCGGGGAAAACACAGCAATTTTCTTTGGACTTTCAGGAACTGGAAAAACAACTCTCTCCGCAGACCCCAAACGAGCACTCATCGGTGACGATGAGCACGGCTGGGGCACCAACGGTGTGTTTAATTTTGAAGGAGGATGCTATGCAAAACTCATCGACCTTTCCGAAGAAGACGAGCCTGCTATCTTTGGAACGACCCGCCGATTTGGAACGGTTTTGGAAAACGTGGTGTTGGACTCGGAAGGCGTACCGGACTTCCACGATACTTCAAAGACGCAAAATACGCGTGGATCCTACCCGATTGAATTCATCGATAACCGAACAGGAGACTCAAAGGGTGGCCACCCTCAAAACGTGATTTTCCTCACCTGTGATGCCTTCGGAGTTCTACCTCCAATCTCCCGACTAACACCCTCTCAGGCCGCATACCATTTCATATCGGGCTACACGGCTAAAGTTGCTGGAACAGAAATCGGAGTCAAGGAACCTCAAGCAACCTTCTCCGCTTGCTTTGGAGAGCCTTTCATGCCCATGCACCCTGGTGTTTACGCTGACCTTCTATCCGACAAGATGGCCGAACACGGTTCCACTGCTTGGCTCATCAATACCGGTTGGTCTGGTGGTGCTTACGGTGAAGGGAACCGAATGAAAATCAAGTACACCAGGGCCATGCTCAATGCTGCCCTTGATGGTGATCTGGACGCTGTTGATTACATCACCGACGGACGATTTGGATTTGAAGTCCCAACCAGTTGTCCTGGCGTGCCATCCGAAGTCCTCCAACCGCGAACCACATGGACCGATGGTGAGGCTTACGATGCTACTGCAAATCAACTCGCTGAAATGTTCAATGACAACTTCAAGCGCTATGAAGCAGGCGTTTCGCCTGCCGTGAATGCCGCAGCACCGGCTCCTGTTGAATGAAAGGGCATCAAGCATCGTTTGATGAGGCTTGAAGCATCGCTTCATTTTTGCCTTTACCTTGGTCGATCGGAGTCAGTCCGTCAAGTAAGGACCGCAGTGAAGAAGCGTCTGGATGGTCGTTTTCTAACAGTGCTTTTTCGGCCTGAAGCAGTCGTTGAGCGATGGCTTCAAGATGAGTCTCATCGTTTCCAATGAGCGCAAGTTCCATCGCTTCATCAAACAATTCAACAGCCAATTCTGGGCGGTCAATGGCGAGCAATATACTGCCCAACCTGTCCAATGAAGCTGCGCCTTCAACCGGCGAGGTTGAGAGAAGGGCTGAGGCTTGTTGAACACGGTTTTGCGCCTCTGCTTGTTGTTCAAGGAGCATCGCAACAATGGCTGAAAGGACAAGCGAAGGTATGGTATCTACCGGATTTGATGTTGGTTGGTTGGTCGCTGCAGCAAGCAGGTCAAACGAACGCTGCAGGTTGCCTTCGTAGAGCGCTAATACTCCCAGCCTTCGCATCGCCTTGCGTTCTGAACCAACATCGTCGACCAGTGTAGCAAGATGAAGCGCACGAACAAGATGGCTGCGAGCCTGCTCCATTTCTCCTTCCATTCCTTCCAGGACGCCGAGGGCGGATTCTGTTCGGAGTAAACTTCCAGCCATCGCTCTGTGGGCGATTTCTGCCTTGGCCTCGTCAAGTGGAGCCAGGCCCAAACCGACCTGTTCCATGACGTCGGTCAGAAGGGCCTTGGTTGCTCTGAGGGTTGTTGGTATGTCATCTTCAGCGGATGTACGCAAAGAAGAGAGGTGCTCGTCCAATCGTTGGACGGGTTGACAAATGGTGGGAAGGTCGCCAAGGGCCTCAAGCCGTTTAGGTTTGATGCTGTATCCGCGGATGGTACGAGTCAAGTCTGCAATCAGGCGGCTTTCATCAATCTCGACCTCATCCGATTCGGTTTCATCGGCCATAGCGTGAGCAGAAGCGAGAAGCGAGTCCACCATCCAAGTCAGTTTTTTCTGCACGTCGTATTGATCTCGACGGCTGATGGCGTACTTCATTTCTGAGGCTCTCACTTGCCTTGACAAACTGCGTAATCGTTCGTCTCGCCCTTCTTCAATACCTCCGTCAATGAGCCGTTCAATGAAGGTCGAAGGGGGGCATGTGGTGAAGGCAAGACCCGCGGATTCGGCGGTTGTCGTCATTTTGAAATCATCCGAAACGAGAATCACCTCTGCCCCGTCACTACCCAACTGGTCTGCGAGAACCATCAGGGATAAATCGACATCTTGAGGGGCTGCTCGCTCCCCAATTTTGATGGCGAGTTTTCGGACATCTTCTTCATCTACGGGAGCGGAGTGCAAGAGTGTGTCAAACAACACCAAGAGGTTTGGGCGGCCAGGTATCTTGCGCATGCTCACCGTGGCGACCTCGTCTCTTACACCAGGGGTAATGAGTAATTTTGCCCCGTTTAATGCAATTTTGAGGTCTTCAACAACCTTGTCTTTTGCTTTTTGCCCCAAGTGGATAAAACAGTTCGAATCCACCACCCATGCTTGGCCCATGGATGATGCTTCAGCAACAAGGGCATGGTTCTTACTGCTTCAAAGTGAAATGCTTTCGGGCGTTACTCGAGTAGAAAAGCGTTGGATGGTACCGTCAGATTCAATGAGGAACTTCTCGAAATTCCACCGGATGTCGCCTGAATATCCGTCAGCATCAGCAACTTCGCTTAAAATGGAATAGAGTCCTGTTTTTCCGTCTCCTTTGACATCAATTTTGGCCATTAAAGGGAAATCCACGTCATACTTTTCAGCCGTAAATTCACATATTTCAGCGTGAGTTCCAGGCTCTTGTGCTCCAAATTGATTGCAAGGGAAACCAACCACTGTGATGTTTTCGTTTCCTGAATGAATCTCTTGAAGCCCTTGGTATTGCGGGGTTGCCCCGCATGCGCTTGCAACATTGACAACGAGCCAACGGGTTCCACCAAGTTCCCTCAAGGTGGTTTGTGTTCCTTCCATTGTGGTGATGTTGGTATCGAGTGCTTCGGACATAAGTTCTCCTTCAACTTGGGCGTTATGAAGATGTGGTTCGTGGCTGAACCAACCAAAGCCTCTTCAATCCCCGCCTTGTCGCACGACCATGCAAGTTCTCATGGAAACCAGTGCAGGAAACATTACGATTGACCTCTTTCACGGCAGCGCCCCCGATACTGTGGCCAACTTCGTGAAACTCGTCAACATGGGGCACTACGATGGCCTCCACTTTCACCGCGTCATTGAGGACTTCATGATTCAAGGCGGCTGCCCTCATTCCAAAGACCCGATGCACCGACGCGCCGGTACTGGCGGACCTGGCTGGCAAATCCCCTGTGAGCCTTCTGCTCTCGCTCTCAAGCATGACAAGCCAGGAGTCCTTTCCATGGCTAACGCAGGACGAAATACTGGCGGCTCCCAATTTTTCCTCACCACCGTGGCGACTCCTTGGTTGAATGGAAACCACGCTGTCTTTGGCGAAGTGTCTGAAGGCATGGACGTTGTCAAAACCATTGAAAACTGTGCAAAGCTTCCTGGAGACCGTCCTCAACAACCGCAGCAAATCGTCCGCTGCTCTGTCATTGATGACTCGTAATCTTTTGACTAAGATCGAACCTACGGCACGCATAGAATACTGCCCGTAGGTTCTTGACCCATAACCAAAGGGAGGGCCATGGCTGTTGACGCAAGTGAAGCGCTTCTGCGTGCTACGCTGATAAGAAGCGACCCCTCCTTACGTGGCGTTACCCGTGAAAATGGCTCTGATGTTGAAGGTGAATACGACTGGAACTATTTCTCATCAAATGGAGAGCCGATCACGGAAGAAGACCTCGTAGTCCGATGGAATTCTATGGCCCTTCCGCCAGGATGGGTTGATGTTTGGATTTGTCCAAATCCAAGAGGTCACATTCAAGCCACTGGAAAGGATACAAAAAATCGACTTCAATACCGCTACCACCCGGACTGGATAGAAATTACTGCGGAAATGAAATACGACGACGTTGTCTATTTTGCATCACAATTGCCCCGTCTTCGAAGACAGATTGATCGGGATTTGGAGGAACAGACGATGTCCCTTGAGACCGTTTCTGCACTCGTGGTCAGGCTTATTGACCTCTACAATATTCGGGTTGGCAGTGATGAATATGCCCGCTTGAACGAATCCTATGGGCTCACGACCCTCAAATCAATGCACGTCAAGCACATTCGTGGAGAAAAGGCGGAAGGGAAGCACGACGTCGTCTTCACGTTCACGGGAAAGTCCAACAAAGAGTGGGAAATTAAAGTCGAGGACGACCGTTTGGTTGACCTCATTTTACGAACCAATCGTCTCGGAGCAAAGGACGCTGATTTATTCATGTACATTTCGGAAGCCGGCAACGAAGTTGACCTCAAGGCCGAGCACATCAATCAATACATTCGCGCCAGCAGTGGAGAAGGGTTCACTGCGAAAAATTTTCGTACCTGGGCTGCAACTTCCCGTTGCGCTGAACGTCTTGCATTCCTGTCCAAAACCCAAACCCCACAAGCCATGAAAAAATGGTTGAAAACCCTGCCTGACATAGAGTCAATGGGCAACATTTGGACTGAGGGAGAATGGAAGTGTCCAGAATCCGAAGCGCAGCGTACCAAGGTGATGCTCGCTGTTATCGATACGGTCGCAAGTGATTTGGGCAACACTCGTGCTGTATGCCGCTCGTCCTACATTCATCCGTGGTTTATGGATGCCTGGATGGAGGGAACCCTCGGAGATGCGTGGGAAAGTGTTGATTCTGAACGGAAAATACAGGGCCTTTCTCAAGAGGAAAGTGCAACGCTCCGGCTCTTGAAAACGATTTGAAGCGGCACTTATCTTCTTAGGATGGCCGTTCCAGCATTATGGTATGGGCGAGATGCGAATTGAGAAGGACACGATGGGCGAACTCGAAGTGCCGGTTGACCGCTACTATGGATGTCAAACAGCTCGTTCGTTGTTGAACTTTGATATCGGGGGAGACACCATGCCCGTCGGTGTTGTTCGTGCGTTTGGTATTCTCAAACAGGCTGCTGCAAAAACAAATGTTGCGCTTGAACAACTTGACCCTGAGGTGGGCGACCTCGTCATAGCGGCTGCCCAAGAAGTCATTGACGGGCACCTCAACGATCACTTTCCACTCCGTGTATGGCAGACTGGAAGCGGCACGCAATCCAACATGAATTCCAATGAGGTCATCGCGAACCGAGCCATTGAAATCGCTGGAGGCGAAATGGGCTCAAAGCATCCCGTGCATCCAAACGACCATGTCAATCGCGGTCAATCTTCGAACGATACCTTCCCCACCGCCATGCACATTGCTGGTGCTGAAGCCTTCACGCATCGCTTGTTACCGAGTGTTCGCGCCCTTCGAGATGCGTTGGACGCTAAAGCCAAGGCTTGGACGGACATTGTCAAGATCGGCAGAACACACTTGATGGACGCTGTACCGCTCACCCTCGGTCAAGAAGCGTCTGGATGGGTTGCTCAGTTGGATGCTGACTTGCGTCGCTTGGACTTTGCGCTGGACGACCTCTTTGAATTGGCTCTTGGAGGAACCGCAGTCGGAACTGGCCTCAACGCTCATCCGCTCTTTGCGCAAATGGTTGCGGATGAAATCGCCAACATCACCGGATTGACCTTTTGTTCAGCAGAGAATAAATTCGCACAGCTCGCTGCCCACGACGCCATAGTTGCAGCGTCTGGAGCATTGAATACGCTCGCAGTATCATTAATGAAAATCGCCAACGATGTCCGATGGCTTGGTTCTGGGCCACGTTGTGGCCTTGGTGAACTGGCTCTACCAGCAAACGAACCGGGTTCCTCGATCATGCCTGGCAAAGTCAACCCCACACAATCTGAAGCATTGACAATGGTTTGCTGTCAGGTCATGGGGAACCACACGGCCATAACCATCGGGGGAAGCCAAGGAAACTTTGAGTTAAACGTCTTCAAACCGATGATGATTCACAATTTCTTGCATTCAGTGGACCTTCTCACCGATGCTTGCCGCACCTTCAGAACCCGTTGTGTAGAAGGTCTTGAACCCGTTCGTGCCAACATTCAGTCCAATCTTGAGAACTCGCTCATGCTGGTGACGGCTCTCAACAACCATATTGGATACGACAAATCAGCTAAGATTGCGAAGAACGCTCATGAAAAAGGGACCACTCTTCGGGAATCGGCTTTGGAACTTGGATACTTGACCAACGAAGAATTTGACCAATGGGTCCGTCCTGAGGACATGACGGGCCCTTCGTGACGAACATTAAAGGGAACCGTAGGCCGACACGGAAAGGACCTCGGACCTGCTTCTAATGGAGGCGCATACAAAATTGGCGTTGGGGGCTCAAAACGAGCATCCAAAGAGCATTCACAGCGATATCTAAGTCATAAAAAAACCAGATTCGTGAATGAAAGAATTTTTTATGAACGTTAGAAACCACCGAATGTGCAAACATCACACACCCTGTTTGCAAGGTCGATTCATTGGAGTTTTATTGTCCTCTATCTCTATGGGCTGTCCAAACAGATTGGTGAATTGGATGAACTTGAAGACAATGGTCTCCTTCTGTTCGAGATTCTCTTTGCTACCGTTTTCCTTGTTGTTGTGATCTTAAGATATTCTTAAATGAGGCGCTTCAAGACCTTCTTGGGAGCTCGAGAACCCATTCATATCGTCCATTATTACTTCGCCCGTTCGCTTCACAAAGCGATGTACGTGGTCTTCATTTTACTTCCACTCAGTGGTTTGTTGATTGCTGCATTGTATACAAAAGGATACCAAAACGAGGATGAGTTGTTAATGGAAGCTGCGCTTGGCCTCCATTCGTTGGCCGCTCAGGCGAGTATCCTTCTCATCTTGGCCCATATTGCCGCTGCTATTTACTCTCGAATCAAAGGTGAAGGCGTTTGGTCTTCCATGGTTCCAATCTTGAAAGAAGACAAACCGTCTGATAATGAGACGGTCAAGAAGATCGCTGCTGCTGAAGAACAATTCTACAATAAAGTCGAATCTCTTTTCACCCGTGCAAACAAGTGATGCATCTCCTTGTTCCATGATAACTCAAGCATGCACAACCCTTGTACACGCCCGTATCTACGTCGGTACCCTACCATGAGATGCCTGTACAGAGGGTGTACGGAGGGTGTTGCATGGGTATACAGAGGTATCAAGAACATTCAATTGCATCAATGATTTGCTTCTGTATGTGTTCATCATACGCCGAAGAATGGAGCTCTTGCACATTACATTTGGTGTCAAAGTAACGTCCTGTTACGCCCTCCAGTGAGGAATCAGTTGCCACGAAGACCGTTGATTGTGAGGCTTTGTGAGCACTCTTGCCACCATCACTTCGGAAAAATAATTTGAAAAATGGCATCATGATTTTCATTGGACCAGGAAGCCCCTTCGTTGTCAATGATTGTGTCATTGAAGTCGATGCTCTTCCCGGAAAAACGATATTGACACTCACGTTCTCTGGCTCCAATCTTTTGGAGAGGGCAATCGACATGGCTTCCAAGATGCTTTTTGAGTGAGTGTATGTCATCAAACCTCTGAATTTTTTCTCAGCCTGCAGATTTGTTGGATCAATGGCGGCGGGTTTATCTCCACCACTGGTGTTCAATACTCGAGGTGATGGCGAGGATTTCAATTTAGGTAAGAGAGCATGGCTTAGGTTCCAAGGTGCAACCACATTCACTGCAAAATGCATCTCTAATCCATCTTCGTTGTATTTGAGTGTGTTTCCAAGATAGCCTGCATTGTTAATGAGGACATCAATTTTTGAAACGCTTTGATTGATGCCATCCGCCAATTGCTGCACCCCTTTTATGGTTGAAACATCCCCAACAATAAACTCAATTTCAGAATTCCCTGATTCTTTGATGATGGTTTCAGTAGCATTTTCTCCACGCTCAGTATTTCTTCCAACGAGAATCACATGCGCTCCGAGGTTCGCAATTTCAAGAGCACTGTAATATCCAATTCCCGAGGTTGCTCCTGTGATTACAACTGTTTTTCCTTTCATCAATTTCGACATACAAATATCACCATTTTCCAGTAAAATATCAATTCGTACTGTTTGACACAAATACCTGTGGAGGGTTATTTGCCCAGATCGCTTCAAGGAAAGCATCGACTCTGTCGTTGATTGGTGTTCTAGCCCAGTTTGTTTCAACATGATCTCCGTCGGGATCGAAATCCAAGATATGGGGTGTATTCGGTTGTGCATCAATCGTCTGCCGCAAATTGTCATACATCCAACGACAATTACTCAAGTTAGCCTCTTCAGCTGCAGGAATCGTTGGTAATTTCCCCCCACAGGCAGGATCGAGTTCACCGATAATGAACATAATTGGCACCTCAGTAAATCCATTTCGAATCATCGCTTCAGGATAGAGGCCATAGCCCTCGTAATCAAACCCGAGTTTCTCCATACCATCGCCAGATAAATCACCCCCGTTGAAAGGATAGGGGTCAACACCGACATAGATGTCAAACATCTCGAAGATACGGGGGGGATCAAATGTCCATGAATCCGCCACGACTGCAGTAAGGTGGATGTCTTCGTGCGAGTATGCAATGGCTACATTCCATACACCAATTGACCCAGCGCTTGTTCCATGAGCGAAAACCTGACTGGTTGGGTAATTGGCTACGGTGTAATCCATTGCAGCCATCGTAGCCTGCAGACCATTCACCTCTCGAAGAACACCATCAGTGGATGAATTCGGGTTGTTCGGATATGGGTCGCCACGACCGGCATAATTGTCATGGTCGCAGAGTGATACCAATAAAACTCGGTATCCGTCGATAATTCGTCGTGTAAGGGTTGAACTCATCAGTTCGTCGTTGTTATTGTGTGTGTTTCCAATCAAATGTAGGTTGATCAGTTTGTCAAATGATTCCTCATGGTTCCAAGTATTCTGAGTGATGGTCTTGACAGTTTGGTATGTCTGGTTTTCATCAAACCACCCGTAGCCACCTCCGTGAAGATAGGTCCACAGAGGAGCCTCAATACCGGGATTATTGATTGGCTCCATGACGAAAAAGGTGTAATGTCCAGACAGTCCGCATGTGTATGCTTCATTCCGATAAAAGCTAATTTCAGCACTTGTGTTGTTGTCCAACTCGAGTATCCTTGATTCGACAAGTTTGATATGTTCAGTCGTTCGTTCGACGAATGGAATTTCGAGTTCATCATCCGAATTTTCAAGTTCCTCATCCCCTGATGTACCTTCAGACTCACCAAAACATCCCGCTAGAGATATCGAAAGAAAAAACAGTACCATGAGACAAGCGTTTGGTTTGGTTGATTTTTTCATCAGACCTCGCCTCCAGATCCTGTTGTGACTTGGGTAGAGCATGGGGTTTCAAGGGACTGAATTCGTGGATCCGATGACCTATGAAGAACCCACTCAAACACAGATTCCAAACTTGGGTGGAGTGCGACACCGTCATCTGTAAGTGCGTATTCAACTCGGGTTACCTGAGAATCTGTGAATTCTGTGCGAGTTACGAGTCCATACTCTTCAAGTTCAGTCAGCCGTCTTGAGAGGGTCGTAGCAGAACTTTCAACTCTCCTTTCAATTTCAGAAAATCGCATCGACTCTTTATTTGAGTTTAGAACAACCAACGTATGGAGCATAGTTGATTTTGAGAGCAAACTAAGCAGATTATCTACTTCGTTACGCAGATTTCTTCGTATTGACTTTACTCCACTGCTTTCTGCATCGCCCATGCTCCTTTGGATAATGCCTCTAATTATCAAGTCAAGGGTACCACAATTGTTAGTGAAATCAACAGTTCCGACATATCATTTCCACTAAATCGTAAGGGTTCTTGCAAACCCCTCGAGACATTATGGAGGAGTACAATGGGTATTCAGCCCCCCAGTACACTCCCTGCCCTTTGCTTACCCGTCTGAGCAAAGGGGTCCCCATTGATTAGGAGTGGTCTTCTACGCCAGTATAGTCTGATTGACAACTTACTGCATCGTGAGGTAATGCGTCATCCATTCTAAGTGTATAAGGAATAATTTGAACACCGCCATCATCATCAAATGCCATCAAATTAAATCTCGCAAAGCAATATTGTGGATAAGATGCCCACTCCCCATGTCCATAATTTGCTAACGAACCGTTAGATTGGGCAATTCCTGGTCCTTCATGATAAGTGAAATTACTCCAAGACTCATTCGTGACGAAGGGGTGGTCGATTACCTGATCTAAATCCAAATCCAAACCAACAGATGTGATGTTGCTATCTACATCAGTCACTGAAAACCAAAATTGAAAGGTGGTATGATACATTCGTGTTAATTCTTCACCAGTAGAGGGGTCGAATGTAGAAACTCGTCCTAAATTTTCATCATTATAGCCTACCCCAGCAACATAAAACTGAGGCGGTTGATTGGTCGTTTGGTTGTAATAATTGTTCACAACGGTAGTGTTGTTCACTACTGGAGTAGTAGATTCAGCATCTTCAGTTCCTTCAACATCTCCGACAGCAGCATCCATACATCCAGACATGGGTAATAAAACAACAAGCAGCAATACAAAAATTTGGTCATTTCGCATAGTCAGGCCTTAACCTGCGTGAAATTAAACCATTCCCCAGCATAATCGCTTTCGGATAGGTTCAGAGGGTATATCCGAATACCCATTGCTCAGTTATTCACAAATCAAAGGGCTTTCAGTGGGTCGGTGCAAACGCTACCGTTGTGTATGTATATGTACACGAGGGGCCCCCTTGTGTTCGCTAAATGCTCATTTAACCTTCTCCAATCTGGAATCTCCATGAATAAACAGCATTCATCAGAATCATTGCTATCAATTTAGAAATACTTTAGCCTCATACCTTGACGACACACACATGGACGATGAGGTTACAAGAGCTGGCCTTGCATCTTCAATCACAATTGCAGTAGTAACTCTTCTTCTCTTTTTCCCTTTGATTCAAGATTCAATTGTTAAACCCCGTTTGTACGATGGTTCGGTCAATGAGTTGGGAAGATACGCTTTCATCTTTGATGCCTATGAGTATATTGAAGACAACAGTGAAAACCCAGTCATTGCAATAGGTAGTTCAAAAATGAGAGAGATTTTCAACGGTATCACAATAGGTGAAAATACGACTTATGATGGAGATTTCTTTAATTTAGCATATTCATTAGATAAACCGTATATTCGTATGTTAGAAATTGATGCAATGATTGAACTAAATCCTAAATTAATCATCATTGAGGTCGGAGCCAACACTTTTTCATCAATCCCTCAAACGTTAGATGAGGCTTCGATTCAACGTATGTCTCAGTTGATGGCACTGAATACTGAATGGGGCAAGCAAAGTTGGAAAAATACCCTTCTTCAGGAAGATGTTAAATTTTTACCGATGGAAAGATCGGAACAGATTTTGTACACTGCTTCACTCACCCCAGAATCATTAGAAAAAACATTTCTGTATGAATTTGAAATAGAGGAAAAACCATACTCCTGCGATCCAATTGCTGGAAGAGTTCATTGCGTGCCTTTGCAAAATGATGCAAAGTACAATTATGATGAATATCTACAATATCCAACGCAGTTTGAGAATTGGCTGAAAGGTATCAAGGAGGGTAAATATCAGACGACAATTGAAGAATTTTATGGGGAGAGATTGGACAATTACCTAGATGGTTCGTACCATAATTCAGAAGGGGTTGAAAATAGAAATCAAATCGCTTTTGAGTTCATGTTGGAATCACTAACCAATGCGGATATACCCGTATTGCTGGTTGGACTGCCTTACAATCCTGTCTTGATTGAACGGCTTGACGTAGGTCAATGGGACTATTACAATTTGACAACAAGTACATACGCAGAAATTAATGGTATTACTGTTCATGATCTAATTTGGAATGACAATTGGGTGGAGGAAGATTTCAATGATTTCACTCATGCTTCACGTGAAGGAGAAGTCAAGTTTACTTCCTTCATCTCTCCGCTTATTGATTCGATATTAGTGGGTGATTGATAATGGATTTTATCACCACTGATTATTATTTTTGGTTTTTACCAATCGTTTTTTTAGCGACTTTTACGATAGGTCATAAGAAACGAAGAAAACAAATTCTAATCCTGCTGGTAAGTTCTTATGTCTTTTTTTGGTTGGCTTCAGGATGGCATATTCTCCTTCTTCTTGTGTCGACCATTACAGATTGGACAGCATCGAAAAAGATTCACAACTCAGATGACTCAAGGTATAGAAAGCGGTGGCTTCGGGGCTCTCTCATCATCAATCTCGGACTTCTAGGCCTATTCAAATACCTTGATTTCCTTATCCAATCACTCAATTGGGTGACTTTGAAATTAGCAAACAGTCCCGAAATTGACACGTTTGGTTTACTTCTACCAGTTGGCATTTCATTTTACACATTCCAAACAATGTCTTACACCATTGATGTTTACAATCGTAAAAACAAACCCTACGAAGACTTCCTTTCTTTTTCTTGCTATGCGGCTTTTTTCCCACAGCTTGTTGCAGGGCCTATTGTTCGCGCAGATCATTTTGAAAAGGAAATCGAAAAAGTGCTTTCTCCTTCAACAATGCGCATCCGTTTGGGACTAACGCTCATTGTGTATGGATTGGCAAAGAAACTGATTATTGCCGATAACATGGCAATACATGTCAACACAATTTTTGACGACGTTGAAGGTCTAACAAACATAGGCCTTGTGTGGTGGGGTGCATTGGCATTTGGAATCCAAATTTATTGTGATTTTTCTGCATATACTGATATTGCAATCGGGTCCGCTCATCTGTTGGGAATCACTTTGCCTGAGAACTTCGATTCCCCATACACTGCAACCTCTCCTCAAGACTTCTGGAGGAAGTGGCATATTTCCTTATCTACATGGCTTCGCGATTATCTGTATATCCCGTTGGGAGGAAGTAGAAACGGTCCGCGAGTGATGTTTTTCGCACTTATGACTACGATGTTACTTGGAGGATTGTGGCATGGTGCATCTTGGAACTTTGTTCTCTGGGGACTTATTCATGGATTATTATTGATCATTCACCGTGTTGTAAAACAAAATAACACCGTCACATCCCTTTACGCGTCTAAACCGCGTATTTTTACAATGATGGGATGGATTGTCACTCAATACTTCATCTTCATGACATGGCTAATTTTCAGATTAGAAGATAGTTCGATATTAATTCCGGCCCTGAAAAGTTACATCGGCATTGGCTCTCACTGGGATACTCAGGAAATGTTAGAACACCTACCTGAAATAAAATTCCTAACCTTTGGGATAGCGATTTTGTTCATATGCGGGCATTTGTTAAGTTCAAAGATTGGAGGGTTTAAACATTGGATCTCAAGGCAGAATCCTTTGGTGTGGGGTGTTTTGATCGGAACGATGATTGGATTATCCCTTACCTTGAGGCCGGCAGAAACTACGGATTTCATATATTTCCGTTTTTGAGGGTTAATCTCATCCACTTTCAATCTCTAGAATATAGCATCGTTGAATTGAACCCAAAGTGTACATATGGGTTTATCCAAAACACCCTAGTAAACAATCATTCCATTCACAAGGGTTCGCAGTGGGTCGTTTGTATCGGTAGCGAGGCGGGCGGCCCACTGCGAGCCATGCATTCAACAATTGTGAGCGCGAGGGTGTTATGGTGACACCCTTTGCTTCACTGCACAACTGATTGAATCAGTCATCCTTTTCCTTCAATCCGGTAGCATTGATATCGCCAGCGATTGCACTGTCCTGAATGTTGTAAGTAATATTCTGAACAACTGTGGTTGACTTTGCTTTCTCCAACTCATCCTGCATATGCGTTTTTTCAAGTTCAGCCCGAGTGACTGTTTGCTGTAAACGTTGTATTTCATCATTGACTGATTCGTTTTGAATACTGGGCTGAACCGAAGCAGGTGACTCACTACGAGTTCTCAAAATCAATCCTACAATAACCAATAACCCCACAACTACTGCAATAGTGGTGGACAATGAATTTGTCAAAGAACCTGCTGAAGATTGTTCCTCCGTGACTTCTGAATCCTGTGCTGGAGAATCTACGTATGTCGATCCGATTGCAATCAAACTGTAATCACATGGTTCACCACCATTTTGAGTGCAGAATAACTCAATGAACAAATCCCCTGAATAATCAAAATTGATGGAGAAATCATAGTTTCCTTCTTCATATCCATCGCCAATCTTAATTCCATACTGGTCATAAATTCGATAAGATGTCATATCACTTGAAGTAATCACTATTCTAACCGTATCGCCTTCAATGACAGGAGTCCGATAGTAATCAAAATCGATAGGTTCGGCTGAATCATCAAGTGCAGCCCAACCATAAATTCGAACTTCGGGGAATAGTTCTTTAGCGTCTTCCAAAGTATCTCCTGCTTCATCTTCATGGACAGTTGCACTGAGTGAATATCGCGCATCACCACCATTTTGCCCCCCTGCACACTCACCACAATATATTTTGACAAAATACACGCTCTTGGTCGCCTTTTGGAAATATGTAGTTGAGCCTGGAGATGTATGTTCTCCCACACATTCCACCCTATCGGAGGAACGGTTTCCGTCATAGACACAGAACTCAATATATTGGCCATCCAAGTCATTGAATTGGAATTCAATAACATCGGCAATAGGCACACCGAGTTTGAAAAATTTCTCATTATCTCCTTCAATTAGGCCGTCATGTGTGACACCCGATTGAAGAAGTGTAGCATTATCAAAATCAGAGTTTGTTCCACTGACATTTAAAATCGGTAGAAGTAGAATTGTGGCCACAATAAAGAGGGGGATTTTGGTCAAGGACCCTTCTCGATAACATCTGCCCATACATTTGCTAATAGATTGGCAATATTATACTTGGCAATCGCAAGGGGGCTTCTTACGCTCAAAATGAGCGCGTGGGTACCCTTGTATGCCTGTGAAAAATAGGAGCCAGCATCTGTTGTATACCGCACTCTTGAATTCAAATGAAACTTTAACTAAAGATTATATTCCTAATCTAAGAGACGACAGTATGTACTACAGAGTGAGCATAGCACAAATAAAACCTGAACAAATGGATGCTTTTGTTGCGAAGGCAGAACAACTTGAAGATGCAATGAAGGGACTTCCTGGACTGCAATCGGTGACCTTCATTCAAACCGGTGAAGGAGAAGCTGTAGGTTTGGCTGTCTATGACTCCAAAGAGAGTTTTATCGAAGCCGCACCTCTGGTTGTAGGAATTATGGGTGGTTTTGCAGAGTTCTTCACCGCTCCTCCAGAACAAAGGGATGGACCGGTTATTTGGTCAATTTGAACCTGCCCGTCAAGGGACTGAATGCGTCTCTGAATCAATGTCACAACGCCCGGCTCCCTGTTCAAAAAAGACGCAGGGCCCTCAAAAGGGATGGAATGACTAAATACGCTCTTAGAATGGGACGAATATGTTTCAGCACGTTGCATGGGAAAGGCCTCAACAGTGGCATCTTGACTTAAGTTCAGACAAGATGACCGTATTGGAGCGTGGAATTGCTATCGGCTTTTTCACAGCACTTACCGCTCTCTGTGCTCAATTCATTCTCTATCTTCCGATTTCACCCGTTCCATTCACGCTGCAAACTTTTGCAGTGATGGCCACTGGCGTCTATCTAAGACGTAACGATGCTTTCGTGGCGGGAAGTCTTTACCTCGTACTCGGAGCATTTGGTTTGCCTGTATTTGCTGGTGGCGGAGATTACCTCTTTGTTGAGGGTGCACTGTTTTACCAGGGCGGTTACTTGCTGTCATTTCCGATCGCATCAGCATTGGTAGCTGAAGGGTTGGACCGCTCACGCAAAGCCGGACATGCGGATTTGAAATCTCAACTGATCTGTTGGACGTTGGCCATGATTCCCGTGTATGTGTTTGGAACGTTGTGGCTTGCGCACTCGCTTGATTGGTCAATGGAAGCCGCCTTTAATGCAGGAACGAAACCGTTTCTCCTGTGGGATGCTATGAAAATTGTCGCATTAGCGCTGGTCACCACAAAGGTGTGGGCTTATACTCCACGTGATGAAGAAACTGCAGGCGAATGAGGCCAATCTTTCTCCGGACTAGGAGCGTCACTTGGATTGGCGAAGAGCAAGAAGTTTGGCCTGTAAGGCAGCCTTTCGGTCACTCACCGGTTCGTCGTTTGACGTGCTTTCTTGGTTCAATCGTCTGGCGAAAAGGGTTGAATCCCACACGAGTACTTCTCCATCGTCGCACCCAACCGCTGTCCGTGTCTCGGTGCTGGAAATACTACGAACTCGAGAGAGTGCTGTGCTAGCGAGTATGGAGCCGTCGCCTGAATCGTAAACCGACAGTTGGCCCGTAACTTCCGAGGCTCTAGCGACCCAGAAAAGGTTCGTTTCGTCTGCGATAAGGCCTCGGTGTTGTGCGGTAATTGGGTCGCCTTTTGATTCCCATCGCAATTTCCCTTCATCGCTACGAACGGCAAGATGTCCTTCATCGGTTGACGCAGCAAAGCCTTGTGATAGCAGGTTAAGATGTTCAACTGCTCCCGACTCAGTACTCAACACGGTGGATTTGTGATCCACAACGGAACCGTCTGTTTGACCGAACAAAAGACGCTCACGCCCTGATACGCCGCTCATTACAGGATACGAAGTAGGAGGGAGGTGATGTTCAAACGGAGGCTCGTCCGAGAGCGTTAACCAACCGCAACGAGGTCTTCCAAGGCCTGCGTAGCACTCATCTCCAAGCTCAAGCACAGACCAAGGTCGTTCATCCATTCGTTCAACCCAAAGACATTCACCGTCAACATCAAACTTCCAAAGAGCGGATTCAATGAAATCATTGTGCTCGATATCGTAGACCGAAGAGACGGCAAGAAGAGCATCGTTCCACCATCGGACATCGTCAGCACTTCCTTCGAGGGCAACCTTCCAACGTTGTTCGCCCGTGCCTGGGTCCAAAGCGACCAAATGCAATCCGCTGGTCACAACAACCGCCTGCTCGTTCACAGCAAGAGCACTGATTCTGTTTCCCGTTTGAGCAGTCCAACGAACGTTTCCTTCTTCGTCCCAACGAATCAGATGGCCGTCCCATCCTCCGGCGAAAACGTCTCCGTTTTCCATGACGTGGACCATCGAAACGCTTTCGCCAAGAGAGCGTACCATCCAAGTAGCGCCTCTGAGGTCCATGTTTGAAGCCAGAAGTTCTCCGCCATAAGGAGGTCGCTTGATTGATTGGAATAAATGAGGTTCCATCCCAAATGGGGAACGACGGACAAGAACAAAATGCTACCTCCGTGCGTTAGGGATTGAGCACCATGACTTCGTTCACCGATCGACTCAGCGATTCCAACGAGGCTTTTGTCAAATCTTTCGACGCTCATGATGTCCCTGGAAGGGCTGCCGTCCATCTTTTATTGCTGACTTGCATGGATTCCCGCATCGTCCCGCATGATGTTTTTGGATTGGAAGTTGGCGACATGAAAGTCATCCGAAACGCCGGAGGCCAATTGAACGCTGAAGTTGAACGTGATATCGTCCTCGGAAGCTATCTTTTGGACTGCGATAACATCGTCATCATGGCCCACACGCGATGTGCTATGGCCAGTTTGAGTGTTACCGATGTCAAGGAAACATTGGGGCGGCTAAGCGGGCTTGATTTCTCTACATTTGAGCCGAGAATGATTGAAAATCAAGAGGAAAAGTTGCGTAGAGATGTTGCAACCTTGCTGGCAAACCCGTTACTGAAGAACGATGTTCAGGTACGGGGCGCCATTTACGATGTTGATTCAGGAAAGGTCAACTGGATTTGCTGAACCTCAGTTCAATCCGTCAAGGGTATCCGTCGCCGAGGGACAGCGAACGTGAGAACGAAGGCTAGCAAACCAAGGATACAAGCCGAGTAATAGTGGCCCATTGTAAACACGGAAAGGCCTGCTGCGGTCCTCAATAACCCAATAGAGCCGTTTTTTAGAGCCCAAACGCTGAATCCTGCTGCAATGAGGGCGAGGCCCATGAATCCAAATCCGACCAATACGTAGGTTGCAGACGCACTCGGGTCCATCAAAGGATGATCCATTTGTGTCGGTGTCATGTCAATTTCGCGAATCTCACAATCGGTCACTTCCGGGTCGTCACAGGGTTGCTTGGCGAAGGTTTCTGACGAAGGCACATCGAATGAAAGTGTGGTAAAACCGATGGGTTCAATCAACGCTGGTGGAGAAAGAAGGACGCGGTTCGAGTAAACGTCTCGGTGACCGTCTCGTTCCACGATGATGTCTGCGCGTATCAGTCCAGGAGTGAGTTTTTCAAATTCAAATCCTCCGTTTTCCCCAGTGGTATTTTCCACCGATAGCCATGTCTGAGTGCCGCGTTCTAACCAAGAGAGGTAAACGGTCGCTCCAGTGAGAGGTTGCCCCGCTTCATCCATGACAGTTCCGCGAAAAGTAGCGGTTTCGGCTGGTGCACTTTGTGCTAAACGATAGACGAATTCATCGGGCCGAATCAAACCATCATCGGGAGATGCGAAATCCAACCCGTTGAGAAAACCAAGTGCACAAATAAAGAGCAAGAAGACTGCTGTTGCTCGACCCATGGGGTGAAGATTGGGGTCTTCAATCGTCAGCACAGCACCGGAAGAGGCAAACAAAAGCGGCGTCTCTTCGATCATTTCATCGAGATACGGGGCTTCTTCCTCCGTTTCATCCGCCATGTTTGACGGTAGAGGTGGCCCTACTTGACTTCAATGCGCTCGTTCCAGCGAGCCTTCAATTTCTCAAGGGCTGCGTGTGTGAGCCAAACCGTGAGCGAGACCGTTCCGTTTGGATCGCGTTCGTTTGACGTGACCATCCCTTGGTCGTAAATATCGGAAACGATTCGTTCTACTGCATCGCCGTTACTGTCGACAGAAGGATGCACATGAACCGTTGACGGTGAACCAAACAAATGTCGGAGGATGGCTCGATTTAATGCATCAATTCCATCGCCAGAATGCGTTGAGATACCAAGTGCAGGAGGGAAGCCAAGTCCAGCAACGGTAGCATGTGCTTCATCCAGCATGTGCTCGTCTGCTTGGTCGATTTTTGTCAATACGACCTGCATGGAATGGTGGTATGGGTCCATGGCATCGTTCCACGGAAATTCATCGTCAACCGGCTCGCCGTAAAGTCGTTCAAACACTTCTCGCCTGGTGGTCAGAAGTTTTCGTTCAAGTTCAAGGGGGGAGTCTGAGGCATCAGCCAAAACAAGAGTTAAATCGGCTTCTAACGCCTCAGCGAGAGTTGCTTTAAATGCCGATAGAGTGGCGTTTGGAATGTTATCAATAAATCCGATGGTGTCGGCAAGAAGAACGCGGGGGCTATCCTCCATACGGCCCACGGTGGTCTCTAGTGTGGAAAACAATTGGTCCTCAACCAGCACTTTTTTCCCCGATAAAAGTCGGAAAAGGGAAGATTTTCCAGCGTTTGTGTAACCGATTAAACCAACCGTAACCGCTCCACTGCGAACCCGTTGGCGGCGATGTTCTCGCTGTGCATTGGTTTGCCTGACCTGCCTTCGGCGCAGGTTGGCTAATTCTCGCCCTACGTTTGCAAGCACGTTTTGAAGCGCCGTCACACCACCGCCACCGTATCCTGCTCGCTCGCCCGTAGTTTGCTGATGCATGAGTTCTCGAAGTACGGTTCGGTCCGATTGCAACTGAGCGATTCGTACCTGTGTTCTTGCCTCAACTGACGAGGCGTGAGAAGTAAAGAGTGACAACAAGAGGCGTACTCGGTCCCAAAGTTCGAGGCCGATGGTTTGGCTGATGTTAACCAGTTGGCGAGGGGTTGCATTGGTGTGAATGAGAACGAGGTCAACCTTCGCCCACGGGTGTTCTTTGATGGCGCTTTTTCGCTCGTCCGCTACGTCTTGCAAACGCCCTTTTCCGAAGTAACTTCGAGGGTCTGAATTCCCTTTTTGTTCTATTTTTTCAACCACAGAAATGCCCATGGTAGCGACCAATGCCTCAAACTCAGACGTGTCTTCTTCACCGCGGATCAAGAGCAGCGCGTGACGCCCCTCGTGGTTGGTCCGTGCCTCTCCCAAGACGACACCTCCGCTCCCGGCAACGACAAAGGGGTCCTCGGGCGGTTGGGCCATGGACGGTGGGGGGATTAGCCTCATATCAGCCCACCCCAAGACCTCGTTATGGCGGAACGCCACCAGATGGCCCTGACATGGACCGGGGACCTTGAAACCGCTCACCGCTTGGCTGGATTAGCCGGCCCGCATTCATGTGAAATCAAACCGATCGATGGTCGGGCCTCGGTGGTACTCACCGTCATCGTTGTTGAAACCGATTTGCAACAACTGCGTGACACCGTTGACGCTCTTCTGGTATCCTTTGACACTGTAGAAAGCGAGGACGAACGGAGCGATTGACGTGGCGGATGTCCTGTTCATTGATACTCATTGTGTTCTGTGCAACCGTCTTGGAGCATTTCTCACGAAACGCTGTTCCAAGAAGGGAGGACTCAACATCCGCGGAATTGATTCTGAAGAAGGTTTGAACGTCATTGAAGGCTTACCCGAGTCGCTCAAAGAGGCCGATTCAATGTATCTGATTCGGGCAGGGCAACCCTATATTCGCTCAGCTGCGAGCATCCGCTTATTGCTTTACATGCGTTGGTATTACGCCATGTGGTATCCCTTTGTGTGGCTCTTTCCGCTACCGTTGCGAGATGGAATTTACCGGATGGTGTCGAGGTACCGTCATCGATTGTTTGGCGAATGAATCCTTCACAAATCCAAGTCCAAAACAACGGGTGCGTGGTCAGAGACATCGATTCCCCCTTGGCGAACGATGAAGCAATCTTTCAACGCTCGAGTTGCGGCCTTATTCAAAAGAAAATAATCAATTCGCCACCCTCGGTCTTTGACTCGGGCTTGACCGCGGTTTGACCACCAAGAGTAGATCTTGTTGCCTTCACCCGCGATATGACGGAACGCATCGGTCCATCCATCGTTGAGCAAACCGGTGAACCAAACTCGTTCTTGCGGCAGAAACCCAGAGGATTTTGCATTTCCCTTTGGGTTCCAAATATCATCTTCAGTATGGGCAATGTTGAGGTCGCCGCACACGATTACGGGTCGTTCGTCCTCAAGGTACGGGAGTAGAAACGTTCGCCATTGTTCCATCCAGGCTTCTTTGAACTGTTGACGCTCTTCCTTATTTGAGCCGCTGGGGAGGTAGGTATTGATGCAGGTAAGGCCGTTCACTTCACAGACCAAAACGCGCCCTTCACTGTCCAGTGGGTCTTGACTTCCACCATGGCCTGTTTGAAGGACTGTATGGGGTTGTTTCGTAGCCGTTGCAACTCCGGAATATCCTTTTTTTTCTGCAGGATGCAGGGTGACTTGCCAACCTTCTGGCCAGTTCCAGTTTTTTGGGAGTTGTTCCTCAAGCGTTCTGGTCTCTTGAAGCATCGTAACGTCTGCATCAAGTTCCTCAAAATAGGCATCAATCCCTTTTCGGATGGCCGCACGTAAACCGTTCACGTTCCAAGAAACAAAGCGCATGATTCCTTCGTAGGGCCGAGGGTGAATAAGGATTCAATCAAGGGCTGATGACACATGTTGGCCAGCATCTTTGCCCGTTTGCGCTGCTGCGTCTGCTAAAGCATGGTTGCTGGCCACCCACTCGCCTGCGAGAAGCATTCCCTTGTCAGATAGGTCGTCAAACGCTGGTTTTTCGCCGACCGTTTGGATTGTAATCGTCCGCTGTTGGCGTTCGTTGATCAAATGACGGCGCCATCCGGGGGCATGATGGTCAAGCGCTTCATTCAGCCGTTGGAGGCGGGTTTCGTGAGACTCCCCTTCTCGTTCAAACGCCACTGACGAAAGAAATGCTCCTTCCAATTTCATTCGAGGCTGGATGTTCGCATAATCCAAAATCACAACCCCGCTTTCTTCGTCAATGATCCCGTGGCGCTGTGACAAAGGACGAGAGGTAAGAGCGGCGTCAACCGTACTCGCAAGCATCGGTTGCAAGTTCGGTTCTTCTTCGCTCCAATGCGGGGAGAGCAATTTCTTAGCCCGTTTCCATCCACATGCCACAATGATGACATCGGTTTCCAATTCCCGTTTGTCCGCGAGATGGACGGTTCCATGTTCAATTGATACCACATCGCAGCCCGCTTCAATCAGCACGCCAACTTCGTCCAACGCCGAAGCCATTCGACCGACAACGCCAGACCATCCTTCACCAACCACACATAAATTTCCTTTCTGCAATGCCTGGAACCGCGAGATGGGGCCATCTGAAGCACCCATATCGCTTAGGAAACGCGCACCGCTAACCGCGGGATGTGTTCGGTCGTTAGCCTTCAATAACCTTCGAAGTACGGAAGCCTGCTTCACATTCCCACGCGGGCGAAGTGGCCCAACGCCGGTAACATGCAGGCGGTCCATGCGAAGCCTTCCGAGCACCATTTTCAGGCGACTGACTTTTTTTGTAACCTTTGCCAGGGGCCCGTTCGACTGCAAGAGATGGGGGCCAAACCCGAATGGAATTCCATCAAGAGATTCTGAAGTACCGCGCCCACCGAGATGTTCCCCGCGGTCAAGAATCACCACGTGGTGCCCCGCCGTTGTAGCGTAAAGGGCAGCGGTCAACCCAGAAAGGCCTGCACCGATCACCGTAACGCGAGCCATACCATCGGCTCAGGGTCGCTCATGAAAAGATGTGCGTTCAAGGGTTGGCTTGAAGTGAAGGTTCGCATTCCGTTATTCATGGCCGATGAGCAACCCGTACCACACGACCGCGGACACGAACTGTGGACGGTTGAGGGTGGGGCAAGTCGTAAATTGCTAGCAAGCATTGACCGCTGGGTCAGTGCTATGGTCGGCGATGACGGCATCGATATGCCTCTTTCAAGTCGTTCAGAACAGGTAGATGCTACCATCGTTGCACGCCAGGACGGATTGATTGTCGGTTGTACCGCTGTTGATTACATGCTTCAGATTTGGGCGCCATCCGTCCGAATCTCTTGGTTTGCCGGCGATGGGAAGCGGGTCTCAGAAGGTGACGAAATCGCCAGTTTGTCTGGAGACCGAGACAGTCTTCTCATCATTGAGCGACCAATTCTCAACCTGTTGGGGCAGCTTTCAGGAATTGCAACCAACGCAAAACGCTGGTCCGCCATCGCTCCCAAACAAATTGCTTGTACTCGTAAAACCGTGTGGGGGCTCTTGGACAAATGGGCGGTTCACATGGGTGGGGGTTTATCGCATCGACTCTCCAAAACAGACGCTCTCATGATCAAGGAAAACGATCTTGCAAGCATGCACCAAGAATTGGATTCGCACGAACATCGTCTCGTTGCCTTTTTGCAAACCGTTGACATGTCGGATGTAGGGGCTTTTCTCGAGGTTGAAGTTCGCACGGAAAAAGAAGCGATGATGGCCGCTATGGTTTGGGCCGGAAGAAAGGCAGAAGGTGTTGACCGTCTCGTCATCATGCTCGATAACTTCGCTCCAGAGGCATGCAAGTCCGTATCTGAACAGATGATTGAACAGGACCTTCGTCAACATGTGGTGTTGGAAGCAAGTGGTGGAGTTACCTTCGAAGGTCTTGACGAATGGCGTGAATGTGGACTTGATGTTGTCTCCACCAGTGCTATCAATCGAGGCGTCAAACCGATGGACCTCAGTATGCTTGCTCAAGGCTTGTAAGGTGATGGCATGGATGAAATCGCGGCAGACCCCAGTCATCCACGTTATGCTTCATTGCTGATGAGGCACCGTTTGGAAGAAGCTGAAAAGAAGGGAATGCTGGCGGCCAGTGCAATGATTGCACACGGTCGCGGAGAAGCGTTTGACTACCTTCTCGGAGAAGTAACCACTCCCAGCGCCCTTGAAGCAACGCGCCACGCTCTTGCTTCGATGATTCAAGGAAAGCGAACGGTCCTCAGTGTAAACGGAAACGTTGCCGCTCTTGCTAGCGATGAGATGATAATTTTAGCATCTGAACTCGGGTGTCCTTTAGAAGTCAATATCTTCTACAGAACCCCCGAGCGTATGGAAGCCATTCTTGGACACATCTCCGAGAGAAAACGAGTCCTCGGGTTGGAAGTTGAAGTCTTGGGTCATGCGCCGAATGCACGAATACCTGGACTCAAGGGACCTCGAGCAGCTTGTCACAAAGAAGGCATCTTGGACAGCGATGTAATTCTCGTCCCGCTTGAGGACGGAGACCGATGTCGCGCCTTGATGGAGATGGGGAAAACGGTCATTGTGATCGACCTGAATCCACGCTCAAGGTCGGCTCGGGAAGGGGCCATCACCATCGTTGACGAATTGTCCAGGACGCTGAAGAACATGGTCGCGATGCTGGAGGATAAGGCCGCAGTTGTTGTTGATGTAAACTATGACAACAATGCAACATTGGACCGCGCATTGGAATGGATGTTCAATACACTCAAGCGCGAGTGAACCTTGTTTCCAAATTCAGAAACGCTCGCTCAATTTGTGAGCCAAGCGGTCCGCAATAGCCGACCCGACGCCGGAACAAGTAGCACTTCCACCGATGTCATAGGTGACAAGCTTTCCATCCCGAAGGTGGTCTGAAACGCTATCGTCGATCAAACGGGCAATTTCAATCAATTCGTCTTCACCGTTTTTACGACCAAGGTAGTCCATCATCATCTGAATGGAATTGATGGAGGCGATGGGGTTGACCTTGTTGAGGCCTGCGTGCTTGGGGGCAGAGCCGTGAACGGGCTCAAAGAATGCATGTTGGTCACCGATGTTGCCGGATGCTGCCATACCCATTCCACCTTGCAAGACCGCTCCCAAGTCCGTCGAAATATCTCCGAACATGTTGGATGTTACGACGACGTCGTAGTGCTCAGGTGAGCGGGTTAGCCACTGCATGAAGGCGTCGATATAGCCGTAATCGGCTTCTGTATCGGGGTGCTTCTCTGCAACGGACTCGAATGTCTTTCGGAACAACTGACATCCGCGGGTAACGTTGGACTTGTCAATGCATGATACACGACGTTGCCCGTCGCTTGGGGCGCCGTTCCGAGTTGCTGCAACATCAAAGCCCATCTCAATCAATCGCTGAGAGCCGGCTCGTGAAATCGGGCGTGGGTCGTAGGCCACTTCGCCTTCCAAACCGGGGAAGGTCATGGGCTCTGGTTCGTATTCTGGGCGACCTTGGGCTCGGTCTGCACTTCGGCGGAGAAGAGCGTGGTAGAGTCCTTCGGTGTTCTCACGAAGAATCGTCATGTCGACCATTCCAGGTTCCCAAATTTGACGGAAACCGCCGTGAATCTTGTGTGGTACGCCTTCATAGAGTTTGATCGGACGAACATTCGCGTACAAATCCAAGCCGCTACGAAGACCGAGGATGACCGACCCTCCGGCAAGATCGCCGTTAGGCAGAAGTGCTCCGGGTTGACCAATGGCTCCGAGGAAGATTGCATCCGTTTCGTCTCGGCAGAATTCAAATGACCCTGGCGCCCATTCTTCGCCGGTTGAAAGGTAGTGCTGGCCGCCGCATGGAATGACCGTTTGGTCAAAACCATGGTTGGTATTTGCTTGGATTGTATCAAGAATTCGTTGGGCTTCCAAGGCGACTTCGCGCCCTGTTCCATCGCCCGGCAGTACTGTGATGCGGTGGTCACCCATGATGTCGGGACAGGGCGCCCATACATGAACAAAACCCCCGATAGAAAAAGGCGTAACGATGCGTGGCCAAACGGGTACCCTGCTTTCCGGTAACGCGCCTTTTTCCATTCAGTGCCGACACTGTAAACGGTCTCCATTGGAAACTATGGTTCACCACCAAGGGCATGCTTCATAGGCTGTCATGTCACAAGCACTGTCATGGCGGATGAGGGACAAAAGGAACAAGAAAGCCGTGTCTCCCTCGCCGACATGCCTGTAGAGGTTCGGCAATTAGCGGACGTCATGCTCGGCGTCAACCCTGATTGGAACGTTCATGATTGGCTGGTGATGCAGGCCTCTAATTCCATGGACCTCTTGACGGTTGATTTACTTCATGAAAAAATGGCAATTGAACAGCGGCTTCAACGATTGGATGACCTCGGTCGTAGGATTGAAGGAGTGGCTCGTAAAGACGACGCGGATGACCCTCACCAGCGAAACTTGTTTGATTGCTTCGACATCAATGAAGAGCACCCATTGCGTGGTTTAGGGCAACGGGCCGTTGAGCCAAGTAAGAAGGTTGAGACGGTGAACCAAGGTCAAGAACCGCATCCCTCGAGCGTCTTCATTGACCTCATGCCGAATGACAATACTGACGACCCGCTGCTTGCTATTGCATGTCAGACCGTGTTGATCACGGTAGAATCTGAACTTGCCCGTGGTGAACCTGTTGCTACCCTTGAAGCGATTTTCAAAGGAACCCGCTCATGCAACATTGAAGATGACGAGACAGATGAAGCCCTTGACCACCTCCTTTCCATTGGCGGATTGATTGAGATCGATGATAATTGCTTCATATTATTCCCTCAATAAGCGGGGTCCCACAAAAGTCCCAAGTCATCCTCTTTATGTTCGGACACAGAGTACATTGTATGGGAATACTGCGCTCACTCTCCGTTGCAACGCTGACATGGATCACCGCCACCATGCTTTTCTTCCATCCACAACTCGCTCTAACCCTCTCCATCATGATGGCCTTTTTTTCAGAAGCCGCCCAGTATCACAGTAAGATGCTAACCATGCACCATCGCCACCGTGAAATGGTTGGACACCTCAGAGAGGCAAACGTCCACATTGAGGGTTTGGAAACCGCTCTCACGCGCCGTCATGTAGAACTCAATACCGCCATTGAAGAGCTTCGAAGACGTGATGCGGTCGGAAGCCCCGCAGCAAGAGAACTTCTCAAGCGGCAAGAGGAAGCCATGAAGGCTGCTTCGCGCGCCCTTGACAGTCGACAAGAGCGAAGCAACATCGTTCTGGAGAGTATGGAGAGGTTGCTTTCATTCCAGGCAGAACAAACGGCCAACATGCAGCAAACCATGGGCGACCTTCTCCAACAAATTGCCCTTCAACCACGAGGCAATGTCACCATGCAGGACAGCGTACTGGTTCAAGACATGACCGCTGCCCCCTCGGAAGTAAGAAACCAACATCGTGGTGCAGAGGCGCTCAGAGAAATCAACGAATGGCTCAAGCGAGAAGCGGTATCTTCACCTTGAACAGCGTTTTGGCTTTGTCATGGCGGCCATGACGAAGAAGGAAGGGGCTCGGCGAATCCTTGACGCTCAAGTCTCAAACTCCCGAATGAAAAACCGAGCAACAGTTGCTGGTATCGTTGGAATTGGCCTTGCCTTAGGAATCACCTTCCTCACGAGGTGGCAATTTGGTCTCGCCGCCTTGCTTGTTTTTGGACTCTTGATGCAATTTTCCTTGGAACGAATGGGTACGAGCATCCGTTCGAGCCAAGTTCAGGGGCTGAAGGCGCTGGGATGGAAGGAAGATACCGAACTTGATGACGCATGCATGGAGCGGCTGAACAATCTCTTGGATTTGTGAGGGTTTGATGTGGCCAGCGAACTTGACCCGTTTTCGGATTACTTCGCTGACGAGGACGCCTCGTTGCTTCGATGGAAAGGAAGCAATTTCCTTCTTGGAGTTTTTTCAGTTTTATTGTTCTTGCCACCGCCCCTGCAATACTTGGGGGCCGTTTCTGCGGTCATCACCCTTGGTAGTGAGGGGTTGAGGCGCAACTATCGTTCTCTGAGCGAAGCGCGTCTGCTCAGATTTATTGATGCAATCGAATTTGATTGGGATGTGTTGGCTGACTTGGATGTTGATGAAGAATCCATGGGGCGGCTCCATCAGGCCTTCATCGCCGCCAAGTTTTCAGGTATGGAGCACACAAACTCCGATGAAAAAAGAGGTCGGGGTAGCGATGAAAAGGGACCAGCGTTTTCTGAGCACATGGATGAGTTCAACAAAGAACGAGGGCGCGTAGACCCTGCCCTCCATGAGAACGAATACGAAGGCTTAGAAGGACCTCTGCGACACAGTGAGCACCTATTGCGAGATGCTGACCTTGTCTATGCAAAACAAGCAGAAGAACGATGGAGGGTTGCTGAAGCAGGGGACAGCGACCTCATCGAAGCGGGAGTGGAGCGCTTGGGGGATCTGGTAGCAACTGAATGGTTCGAAAAAAATGCACGGGACGGGGCCGTTTCTGAAGTGATGAAATCGGACGATACTCAATAACCAAGGTGGGGCAGTTTCAATACAGGGTCGCCTCGTGGTATCTTCATGGAGGTAAAGGCCATTCTTATCGCCGGAGGCCACGGAAGTCGCCTCTACCCCTTCACCCACTATGTCCAAAAGACGATGCTTCCGTTGTATGACCGTCCTGTCATTGATTATGCGCTTGGAACGATTCGCCGTGCCGGAATCAAGGACATCACCATTGTATCGAACCAATTTATTGGACAAATAACCCGCCACGTTGGTCAAGGACTTGAAGGCGAACGGATTCATTACGTCATCGAAGAGGAGCCCCGTGGTGTTGCAGAAGCACTGAAACTTGCCCGCCCATACAACGACCAAGTCCGTCTTTTGATCTACTTCTCAGATAACATCACCACCATGGAGTTGGACGAAATCGTAGCCAACTTTTCCGATGCAGAATTGCCGCCGGGTTGCATCCTGATGGCCAGGGAAGAACGCCATCCAGAAGCATTTGGTGTTGGAGTTCTGGACGAAGAGGGGAATTTGGTCGATATTGTAGAGAAGCCTGAGCACCCCCCCTCAAATCTAGCCATTGGTGGCATCTATCTTTTTGATGAGCGCTTTTGGACGTATCTGGATCAAGCGGAAAGCATCCATGGAGTCAAGACCTCGATTTCTGATGTGAACCGCTTTTATGTCAACCAAAAAGAGGCTGAATTGATTTCTGTAGGTGAAGAGACATGGGTCGATTGTGGAACACCAGAAACGTTGCTTAAGGCCTCGATGATGGCTAAGGAAGGCAAGCTGGACCCGACGCCGCACCGATAAGGAGGAGATGTTGTGAAAATTGGAATTATTGGAGCGGGCATGGTCGGAGGCGCCATTGAGCATTGCTTTTCAGATGCTCATGAACTCTTCATTCACGACCCCGCACGAGGGACGACCCTTGAGGATGTTATTGCCCATGTGGATTTCGCTTACATCGCCGTACCAACGCCTCCACACCCAGTGACTGGAGCTTGTGATACGCGAATTGTTGAGGATGTTCTGGACGCCCTACCTGAAGGCTTCACGGCCGTCATCAAGAGCACGGTTGTTCCGGGGACAACACAGCTCTATCACGAACGTTACCCCCATCTGAAAATCGCTTATTCGCCAGAATTTTTGGTTGAACGACAACGGTTGGAGGATTTTGCTAACCAAGATATTTTGGTTGTCGGCTCTCATCATGAAGACGTTGTGCAACGGGTGTTTGAGCAACACAAGGAAGCGGGAGTACTTCGTAGAGAGCAATTGTTTCATGTGACGCCGACTCAGGCTGAATTGGTGAAGTACACCAAGAATACGTTCTACGCCGTCAAGGTGACCTTCGCCAACCAACTTTACGACATATGTCAGGCCATGGGCGAAGATTGGTACGGTATTCGGGACATCATCACGGCAGAGCAAGCGCAGCCTATTGGCCCCTCCCATCTCGACCCTATTTTCGGATTAAACCGAGGTTTTGGGGGCAAATGCCTTCCAAAAGACAGCCTGGCACTCGGCGTGCTGGCTGAAGAATTAGGCGTCAAATACGCCCTTATGGATGCAATTCAGCATGATAATGCACAGTTGCGCGGCATCCTTACCGGCAAACCAAGTGATGTTATCACCAATGACGATTGATATGGTTGAATCATCGGTTTTAACTCGCTTCGCGCCGCGGGGCTCCTTGCTACGATTTGGAATCGCAGGCAGTTTCAACAGTCTTGCATTTTTTATCGTCTGGGAAGTGTTTTTGATCACGTTGTCAGGCACGGATGTTCGCATCTTGTGGGGTACTGCGTGGGGCCTAACTGGAGTTATGGCCCATTTCGTTCATCGCGCCTACACCTTTGATTCAAGAAAACCCGTCAAGTGGACTTTTGCAACTTCCATTCCAACCTATGTCATCAGCCTCGTTGGCTCGAGCTATACTATCGGGGTGCTCTCGGAAATGTATCCGGCCAACCTGAGGTGGTTATCGGTTCTCAACATGCTCGCCTGGGGCTTCGTTGTTTGGCTTACTATGCGGGTTTTGGTCTTCCAATACAAGGAGGAAGAATCTCATCCTCAAACGGCATGAGTTTCGAGAACCCCAAGCGGAATGACCTCAAGCGCATGTTCATGGGTCGCTTCTAGATCGATCGGGCAGGCTTGGCCAGCATTGACTGCGTCAAGCCAGGTTCGGGCGCATACGCACCATGAGTCGCCAGGTTTTAGCCCTGGGAAGTTGAATTGCGGGGCGGGCGTTATCAAATCATTTCCTTGGCCTTTTGCAAATTGAAGAAAACTTTCATTGAGAACACAGCATACTGTGTGGGAGCCACGGTCGTTCGAATCGGTATTGCAGCAACCGTCCCGATACCAGCCGGTCAGCGGTTCCTTTGAGCACGTTTGGAGTGGCCCTCCAAGCACATTGATACTAGGGTCCATGCACAATCTAAATGTTCCATCGTCTTTCAAGACTTGCCTTGGATGTTAGCCCAACCCAGCCCAAGCCCGAAACCTCTGCCACGCCGTTCTCTCTGGAAGGGAATCCGATAAGCCGAGCATCACGTCCAATTCTCCTGACTTTTCAAGAATGAGAAGATGGTCGAAACCACCGACTAATGTGCCATCAATAAGAATCTGGGGGACTGTTTTCGCACCTCGTGACGCCATGCTGAATGCACGCTGAATTGCCGGAGAGTTCTTCAGGCGGCGCTCGATAACCTCCACCTGTTTGTTCTCGAACAATTGCTTTGCACGAACACAAGCACCACAACCCTTGTTGGTCCAGATGACGACGTCTGGTTTGGCCTTCGCACCCACACCCTTCGGTGATGGCTATGGGGTTTGAAGATAGCCCTCACACAGGGGGTTCCAACCGTTGAGTTCATGGGGAAGAAGCGTTCGTGGGGACTTGATGCTACCTGATACGGTTCACAAATTACCCCGAGAAGAACGGTTTGCCTATGCGCGACTCCTCGCTTACATCGCTCGAATTGATGATGAATTGACCATTGATGAGATGGCGATGTTTGAACAGCGCCTCGGAACCGCATTGCTTTCACCCAACCAGCGCGAAAGTATTCGGGATGATTTGAGGAACCCGCCCTCTCTCGAAGAGTGTATGGAGAATTTGTCCGGAGAAGCCGGTCGTCTCGCCCTGCGGGACGCGGTCATGATGGCCGCAGCTGATGGGAAGGTCGACGAGGATGAGCGCGACGCACTCGAAGACATTTCCGAGATCTTGGGCCTCAAGGAAGATGCCGTTGACCAACTGCTTCAATGGACCGTTAAGGGCTACAAGTGGATGAAAGACGGCTACGATATTTTGGATAACCTCGAGGAATGAACCATGTTTCCTGATGGTTTGAGCCATCGCTCACCACAGGAATTGCGCAAGTATGCTGAGGTTTTGGTCTACATTGCTGCTGCTGACGGCGAACTCGTTAGAGAAGAAATTGCTGTGATTGAAGCAATGATGGGGCGTTGTATGATACATCCCGAAGTTCGGGTGGACATCCGTTCTGGATTTGAGCACCCCGTCCCGCTCGAACAGTCGCTCGTGGATTTAGAACATGGCCTCATCCGGTTTATTCTTAGAGATGCTGCCTTTGTTGCAGCAATCGATGGAAACTACGACCCGAAAGAAATCAAAGCACTGAAGGCTATTGCAAAGGCTGGAGAGGTCAGTAAAGAAGATCTGTCCTCCGTCCTTGATTGGGTTGGAGACGGTTGGAATTGGTATCAAGAGTTTTCAAAACTTCTGTGAACAAAACGATAAATTTCGAGCCTTGCGGGAAGAGTCACATTCAAAGATAGAAAGCCGACCCGCTTGGAGTGGTGGGGATGATGCAAAACGGAGTCAGCGGATGGTATGCGCGCCTAGATCGATGTCTTGCTGACCGCAATCAACAGATTGACATCTGGCTCATCACATGGGAGCAGTCCCTCAAATCGTTCCAACCCATTGCCGCACTTCTCCCTGAAGATTGGCCAACACTTCCGGCAAATCTTCTCACCGACCCGGGCCATGTGCTTGACCATCTTTTGGCTCGGCACGATGCTGAATCGGATGGTCGATCTCCTCGGGGCGCCCACCCAACTCCCCCCCGTCTGGCCGACGCCGTCATTGCATCCGAAATGCGTGAAACTCTCATCAATCCGAAGAAACCTGTACAGCAATCAAATTTCCTTATGAGCAATCTTCCACCTGGCTTTAGACAACATGTTGAACAACTCAACCTACCCGTTGCTTCTCAAGAAAACGAAGTGGACAACGAAGCAGAAGCAGAAGCGGTCGAAGAAGGCCTTCGCACCCTCAGCGGAATCCCGCTCCCCGTAGCAGATACCGCTACCGGCGGCGGTTTGTTCCACGCTCGCCTTATTCGCCGCCACGCTGATGCCCACGATGAGGCAGACGCTGAGATCAAGAAAGAGGACACCCGTCGTTTCTTCAGCAACATCCAACTTTTGGACATTGACCCTTTGGTCGTTCAAAGCACAAAGGCTCGCCTTCTTCTTGAATCCATCCGGCACGAACTGGTCAGTTTCGGCCCAGAGACTCCCGGCAAAATTTCCCGAAAAGAAATGGAAACCCTTCTTGATGAAGGGGTCCAGCAAGGTGACGCTCTTCAAGGCGAGTGGCCGTGGTCGCAACAACCCCGTTTGGTCCTCACCAACCCTCCTTGGCTCCGAATCAAAGACCGGTTCCGCGGCATGGAGGACGGAAGCCGTCTTCGCAAGGAGCTCGGAGAGCAACTCCGCGCTTTGCAAGACAACAACAAGCCTCGATTCTCAACCATGCGGGGTAACGTTAACCTCTACCGACTTTTCATTGAACGCAGTTTGCAAATATTGGAAGAAGGTGGACGATTGCGAATGGTTGCACCGGACAGTTTGTTGCGTGAACAATCATCTCATCCTTTGCGAGAGTTGTTGGTCAAGGAACATGCTTGGACACAGGTATGGGCTATCGAAGAGGCAAACTTGCTGTTCCCCGGCATGACTCAAGGCGTTGTCGTCTTGGGCATTACCGCTGACGGTAACCGAACCAACCTCATGATTCACGGACCCATCACCCGGTCCGACCTCCGCCGAGATGGTGAAGGATTGTCAAGTCGCGTGCCTGTCTTTGAACTGAAGGATGAGCGATGGACTTCGTGGGCCCGAGACACGTGGGCAGTACCCCGACTTCCTAGGGACCGCATTGAGCGCAAGTACACCCTTGAGGTCCTGGACCGATTGGCTTTACTCCCGCGCCTGAGCGATGCTACTCACCCGCTGACCACCAACGAGCGTCAAGTCCGTGTTCGCGTTGGTGAAATTGACCAAACTGCTCATGCGAAATTCATTGAAACTTGGGTCAAAGGAAAACGAAGCCGCCCCTTCATTCGTGGCGTGCACTTTTCGGAAAATGAAGACGGTGAAGTCTTCATTCGCCACCCTGCTTTCAGAACCGATATCCCTTCGCGAGCCAGTGAAAGGCAACTCGCCATGTGGGTCGGAGACCACCATCCCCGCTTCGGCCCTCGGCTCGCCTGCCAGGCCATCGTCAACGCCCACCAAGAGCGACGACTGCGTTGGGCGGTTATTCCCGAAGGAAGCGTGCTGGGCAACAGTGTGAACCACATTGAACTCCATCAAGAAATACAAGACCGACTCGTATCCGAGCATGAAAGCCTTGAAACAGGCCTGCATTGGTTGTGCGAACACCTCAACAACGACGATCTCGACGAGTGGGCTCGTGCCTGGGCAGCAAACAACAACGTCAACAATTACGAATTGGAAATGCTTCCGTTGGAATTGCCGGAGGCTTTTCCGCAAATCAGCACTGTTACCAACTGATTGTATGGTTTGGCGAATTTAATTTCCGAAAATCCTCCTTGGCAGCCCTATATTTTATATCACATAACCCGTTGGAAAAGGTTGTACGACTTTCGGAGGACGCAATTCAATGGGCATTCATCCAAAAATCGGAATCACCGGCTTGCCGCGAAGTGGGAAGTCTGCAGTGATGGAAAAAGTTCTCAAAATGCTGGTAGATGAACGCACGAGAGAAATAAAAATGCGCGGAGGCACCGTTGAAAAGCCAATTTTGGGCGGTCTTCGAACAGAACCACTTTTAGAAAACGGCGAACGTCTAGGATACAAAATCATTGACGTTGTCACCGGTGAAGAAGGCATCATCGCCCACAAGAGCATCGACTCCAGACTCCGAGTACTGGGGTATGGAATCGATGTTGAAGAACTGAACCGTGTTGCCATCCCGGCCATTGATTACGCCCAACACAACTGTGAGGTTTTGGTCATCGATGAAATCGGTAAATTCTCTGTTGAGTCCGAAGCCTTTGTCAGTGCAGTCCGCAGTGCTCTGGAAGTTGACATGCCCACTCTACTAACCCTGCACAAAAAGAGCCGTCATCCGCTCTTGCAAGACATTCGCCGCCGTGACGACGGTCGAATTCTCGAAGTGACTCCGGTTAATCGAGCCTTGTTGCCCTACAAGATTCACAAGTTGATGCGGGAAACCTACTGAGCATACCTCGCTCATCGGTTGATTCATCCGTAAGAAGTTCTTGGAACGTTCATGCACCCCCCTGCAGTTGCTGTTTCCCGACTCCTTATGGGAGCCGGCGTGGGGTTGTTCCTCGGCGTTGGTTTTGCGATGCAAGAAGGGCGGGCATCGCTGACTACGATCGGCGCATTTCATGGATTTGCGATTGTCGCGTTGGTTTGTTTTGTTCTTGGCTGGCAACTTTCCAATGGAAAGGGGCCTCTTGCTTCACAGTTCTCCAGTGAAAACGATGAGGCAATGGCGGCTCGAGTCCGGGATGATATCGAAGACGTGCAGCGCTCCGAAGACGTCAACAATGCATGGGCTGAACTTGAAACCAAGGTTCTGACCAGCGAATTGAATGAAGAGGAATGAACAAACCAGAAATCGGTGGATTCATGAGGGTCCTCCTTGTGAGGCAATTGAGGCAGCACCATGAGTGAAATCCCCGAAGACCTGTACTATACCAAAGAACACGAATGGTTGAAACTTGATGGAAACACAGTCACCATCGGAATTACCGACCATGCTCAAGAAATGCTGACCGACATTGTTTACATTGAACTTCCTGGTGAAGGCGACGTCATGGGCGTCATGGGCGAATTCGCTGTGGTTGAGTCGGTCAAGTCTGCTTCGCCAATTTTCGCACCGCTTGCCGGAACCATCACGGCCGTCAATATGGACCTTGATGATGCACCCGAATTGATGAATACATCTCCTTACGATGAGGGATGGATTGTCAAAATGACGCTCGATAACCCGGAAGGCGTTTCAGAGTTAATGGACGCTGCTGGTTACAAGGCTGAAATCGGCGAGTGAGCTGTTTGAGTGCATCTCCCGTCTGGAGCCTCTATGTTGATGGCTCCTGTCTTGGGAATCAAAATGTAGACGCCCAAACGCCCGCCGCCTGGGCATTGGTTGCTGTCAAAGGCGATTCCGGGCTGGGCCGTGGAACCGGTGAAATCGTTGAGGAAACATCGGGCCGAGTGATCACTGACCCTGAGGTTGACGGCTTTATTGGGGCCGAGGTGGGCTCAAACAACACGGCTGAGTTGTGCGGGTTTGCGGCTGCTCTTCGCTGGCTTCTCGTGGAAGGAGGGGAAGAAGCTGCTGTGATTCGTGCCGATTCCCAATACGCTGGCAACCTCGCAAGCGGAGCTTGGAAGGCCAAAGCCAACAAAGAATTGGTTCGCCAAGTGCAATTGCTTTGGAGGGAAGTTGCAGGCTTGCGGCCGCTGACATGGTCGCATGTGAAAGCGCATCGTGGCCATCGTTGGAACGAACGGGCCGACCACCTCGCTCTACGTCGCGCACAGGGTGATCAACCGGAGCCCCTGACCTTTTGGAAACCTGGACAGCGTTAGTCATTCAGTCGCTCTTGAAGCCAGGCCCGCATAGGTTGCGAATATTCTGGCCGGCGTAGCGCATGGTCGACTTGGGCTTGAAGCCACAAAAGCGGTGAACCTGAATCATACCACTGCATTCCATCCAGGAGAACCCCATGAAGAGCCCCTTCGTTCATCCAGTGCTCTTGAAGAGCAATGGTTTGCAAATCTCCACATCGTTCAAATGAATAGTTCTCCAACAAGGCTTGGGTTGTGGCTGGGAAGACGTATCGCCCGCACATCGCCATCCGGCTTGGCGCTTCTGACAATGACGGTTTCTCAACCATTCCGGTGATAACGCTCCCTGTCATTGAAACAATCCCGTAATGGCTCACTTGGTCCTCTGGAACTTCCATCAATCCAACGGTTGCTTGCCCGTGCTCGTTGAATTGTTCAACCAACCGACGTGAAGCCGTTGATGATGCAAAGGCAGTTGTTGGGCTGTGGATGTCCATCAGGACATTGTCCCCAAGCAAAACCAGCATGGGCCCTTCAACGGCGTGTAGAGCGCACTGTAGCGCATTTCCAATACCTTTGGCTTCATGTTGAATGTGAGTGAATACCTCGATGTCTTTTGTGATGTTAAACAGAGATGCATCAAGTTCCGGCCTCATCGTAGCCAAGTCAGAACGATCGGCGAGAAAATCACCGAGATTTTTTCGCGGTGAGAGAATGATATGGAGGCGGGTTGCTCCTGCATTCTTGGCTTCCATAACCAAGTGTGTAAGCAAAGGAACGTCAACCAGAGGGAGGGTTTCCTTGGGTTGAATGGCGCTTACCGGAAACATCCGAGTTCCCAAGCCGCCGGCCACGATCAGGGCGTCACGAACATGCTGCATGGCACTGCGACAAAGGCACAGGCTTTCAAGCGTGGCCCACTACGGGAGGAGCATGGAGGCAAAAACCATCTCGCTCTCCCTCGCAGTAGCAGGGACGGGGCTTGTCCTACAGACCTTCCTCGATGTCGCCCCTTCGGGGCCTTGGGATTCTGCCTCTTTTACCCGCGGTGTTCTCGGATTAGCAGGCCTTAGCTTCCTGTATCTGGCGTGGTACGAGCGTACATTTGGTCAATTTGGAATTGCCCCTACAGTTGACCGATGGAAGACCCCTGAAGATACGTGGTTGTCAGTCGTAGTCTTCGGCTTGGTTTGCTTGGTTGTGACTCGCTTGCTCTCATTGTTTGATGCGGGTGGCGTTGCTCCGGAACCGGCAGGGTTGATTCTTGCTTTGATTGGCTCCCTTGCCTTGTTTAATGGACTCTATGTTTGGTCCATTACCAAGGGGCCACTTGCTCTGGACGAAGAAGAGTGATCAGTCAAGGAAACCAAGTTCTTGGTCAAGGACATCGAGCGCATCGCCCAATTCAGGAAGTTCCCCTGGTTCTTCCATCGTTGATTGTGGAAGGGGTTTCTGAAGGGTTGTGGGGTGAGAACCGCCCTGGGAAAGCCATGTTTTCCATGATTCACACCGCTCAGGGCGTCGGAGGGCAAGAATTTCCCACAGCGGTTCGAGGTCAGAGTTCTGCTCGTTGAGCCCTGTGATTCGTTGAGCAAATTGGTCAGAGTCAACCTCTTCCATGCGAATGAGCAGTTCTCGGAGTCGCGTTCGCACAACTTCATCGCCGTCGCACCAAAGTTGGTGAAGAAGTCCCCGTTGGTCGGTAGAATCAAACTCAATGTACTCTCTAAGGTTTGGAACAAGATTTCGCCGTACTATGGCCAAGGGGTGGTGAGCGAGGGTTGCTAAACGGTCAGCCCATTGATCCTTGTCGAGATACTTCAAATCACCAACGGTTGAACTTGCTGCAGCCAACACACTTTCGTCTTCTGAATCAAGCATATCGTTGAGAAACGGGATGGCGTCTTCACCGAGTCGGCGGAACAGACGAGTCAACACATCCGCTAAACCGCGTTGGACCAAAGGCTCCTCTCTGGAATGAAGTCGGTGCGTGAGCTCGAGGCCAAAATCACGGTCGGCTTCAACCGATTTCGCCAAACAAAGTGTGACTTGAGCCGCAATCTCAGGGTCTTCATCAGCCGCCCTTCTCAAAAGAATTTCTTTCAGTCCTAACGGGTCGATCAAAGGTTTTCGTTCCATCAACAAACGGACCCATTGCATCAAAAGAAGACGTCTTGGGGAGTCGCTGTTCTCAAGGCGTTCAAGAAGCCAAACTGCCGCTTCAACGCCCTGTGTGTGAGCGACAACGACGGTTGACATCCTTGGGACAACGGCGGTAGGGTTCCAATCCATATGTTGGGGTCCAGCATCGGGCTGAGTATGCCATGTTCCAGGGCGTTCTGCGAGAGCGATGGATTCGACGAGGTGGTACCCTTGATGAACGGGCTGGCCGTGAGGGGCGATTGAAAGCCCGTTGAGCAAAGCGATGCTAAGCCACCAGCGGTCTGTATTGGGTGCATGGGGGTCAAAGGCTTGAGCCAACCAATCTGTGGCTATACAAAACAAAAGGCGATTTGAAACATCACTCATACGGCGTTTTAGCCATCGCTCATGAATTTCAAAGGGATCGTCACTGAGGTTCATCCTGTGAGGCACAATGAGGTCGACAACTGAATTGAGGTGTCGGTCAAACATGCCCCGGTCAACGTTGAGAATTCCAAGGCCTTGCTCAAACAACACGTGCGGTGACGTGGGAGGGATGGCGGGGAAATCCGGGTCGCTCATCGGCGGAGAAGGAAGGGGCCATGCGATGGTTCCGCGTTCCAATGCTTCAACCAAACCGGTCGCAACCAGTTCAAACGCTTGGTTTGAAATTTTCTTACGAATCTTGCTCACGCACAAACCCTCCTACACATTTCCTAAGGATGCAATCCTCAAATGTCAAGCTCAATGTTCAAGTTCTGAATGAGTTCTTTGTACCGGTTACGGATGGTGACTTCTGTCACTCCAGCAACTTCAGCAACTTCACGTTGAGTCCGGCGCTTTCCGCACAAAACCGATGCAATGTAGATGATTGAGGCTGCAATTCCAGTCGGGCCTCGGCCACTGGTCAATTCCTTCTCTTGGGCGGCCTTGATGAGTTCGTATGCTTTAGCTTCAACTTCTGCATCCAAACCAAGTCCAGAACAGAATCGTGAGATATAATCTTCAGGGCCTGTCGGCATGATTTTCATCTTGAGTTCACGGACCATGAATCGGTATGTACGGCCGATTTCTTTGCGTCCTGTACGAGATGCTTGTCCGATTTCATCAAGGGTTCGGGGAACCCCACATTGTCGGCAAGCTGCGTAGAGTGATGCTGCTGCGACACCTTCGATGGAACGACCGCGGATCAAACGCTTGTCAACGGCTTTCTTGTAGTTAACAGCTGCAGCCTCTCGGACGGATTTAGGAAGTTCAAGGCGGCTGGCCATTCGGTCCAATTCAGCGAGAGCCATGGCCAGGTTTCGCTCGGTAGCGTTGCTGACTCTGCTTCGCTTCTGCCACTTTCGCATACGGTAAAATTGTGAACGGTATCGGGAATTGATGGTCTTTCCAGAGTAGTCTTTGTTTTGCCAGTCAATGTCCGTTGAGAGACCTTTGTCGTGGAGCATGACGGTCATTGGAGCGCCGGTACGAGCACGCTGATCGCCTTGTTCGGGCGAAAAGACACGCCATTCAGCACCTTGGTCGATGACGTTGTCTTCCAACACCAATCCACAGTCGTCGCAAACCACTTCGCCACGTGTTTCGTCCCTCGATAGTGAACGACTTCCACAGTCGCTGCACTTGACAATATCTTCTACTTGTTGATCATCCATAATTTCCACTCCAACCCACTAATCTAGTGAATCTATATAAGGCCTTTTTGATTTCATATTTAAAATTTTCCAAATGCAATAGATGTCGTGTTTCGCCCACAGTTTGGTAAATATATGGGCCAGCACTGGTTATTAACTATTCAATAACGGTTATTATCTACACCCCCGCGGGGGAAACATGAACCGCCGCACCTCTCAAAATCAGAGAAAAATTCGGATTCCAACCGTACTCCGCCGTCAGCCCAAAAAAGAGCCCCAGGAGGAAGTCGTCGCCAAAGCAGATGACCCTTCCTGCCAAACTCGTGGCTGCGGCTGCGGAAATTGAGAACCCAACTCAAGGCCCCTCGCCGCTGTGCTTTCCTGAGCTTCAGTGCAAACGGTGTTGAACAGGACATCAAGAGTTTACGGTCCGCAATCGGATATAATGAACTCCTGAGGCACCCCCGTGGCCATACTCAGAGGGGCTAAAGGTGAACGGGTCATTCAAGGTTCCCGGTGGACCGTTTTGGTCGGCGAAAGGACCGCTGTGGGCAAATGATGTTCCGTTCCAAGAAGCGGCATAGAACCTGTTGTCCGCACTAAGGTCTTCGATTGTTCCGTATTCGAGGTCAATTGCAGCATCCGGCCAAGCATCGAATCTGAATACTACGATATCGATTTCAATAGAACTCGCGTTGAATGCCGAGGGATTTAGAGTTACGTTATCGTCGTAATGCCTCACTACCAACAGGTCGTTGCGAATGAGGTCGGTTGTGCCAACCTCATGACCGCGCCATTGATCGTTGACGTTTACGAAGGGCTCAATCGTGAGGTGGCTCGGCTCGTATTCACCGGCAGTGTCGTCGAATTCCCACAGAACCATCCATCCGTTAACCTCACTCACCCCCGCAACCGGAACCAACCAAGGCGCTTCAATGCACAAAGTAACGTCTCGGGCACAAGGCTCCGGCGTCCCTCGGTTTCTTGTGATAATATGGCTGGCATCACGGTCGCTCATCCAAGAGCGAAGGGAATCCAATGAATGGGGTGGTTCTTTCGAATGTTCTTTGCTGAGCCATTTTATCTGAAGGGCTTTTGACGATGCTACGACCGTTGCATCTTCAGGTACTTCATCTGCAATTGAGCGCATCATGTACACCCATTCACTCGTCCTCGAGTGATAGTCATCTGTTTCAATAAGATGGCCGGCAAATGGAGCAACTATGGTCAAAACGACCACCATGACAGAAAGCGCCGGACGAACGGCCGAATCAAACCGATTTTGGCCAGCTTCATTCACCCTTCCTTTCCCGCCGCCACCCTCAGGGGAGCCAATACATGATTCGGGCTGTGGGTGAATCAGTTGGTTCACCCAGTTAATGACAGGATCAAAAGAGCGCGCAGCCAGTGCACAGAACAGGGGGATCACCAAGATCATATAACGCGCTTCTCCGTAACCGAGGAGTAAACTGTAAATCAAAATGTGAGGGACTGCTATGGCCGAAATGACTGCGAGTTCGCTCCATTTTTTATCCCGAATGAGCAAGGCGATTCCTCCAAGAGCAAGAAACCAGATTCCGTCCGAGAGAAGGTCCAGCCTGAAGTCCAAATAGCCAAGCACAGAAAATTTTTCTGCAGACCATCCAACTCCCTCCACGGGGTCCAACGCACGGTCCACTGGTGCATTGATTTGAGGTCGTAAAGAAGCCAACACGTCGCCTGTCTCCATCCAATCGTTGAGCATAAAGGGAAGAACGGCTAATGACCATGCGAGAAGGAACCACATCATCGGCTTCACCCTTCTAGCCATCAATCCTGAAAATCCAACAACGCCTAACAAATAGGTGAATGAATACCTAGCCAGGGCCACGCCTCCCGATGAAAAGCCAATGAAGAGCATCAATATCGGTGAGGGTTTTTTCCAATCGATGTTCAAGAGGAGATTCATAACCGTAGTTGCCAACATTGCTGCAAAGATTCCATGATAATATTTTGGACCCCAGTCAATGACAACAGGCGAAGTGATGGCAGCAACTGCAAAAAGCGTGGCTGAAACCGTTGATGCTCCCAGTCTTTTACCGAGAACATACGTCTGTAAGCCAAAGAGCAACATGATGAAACGCATCAAAACCAATGACAACGAGCCGCCTTCGTCGAAAGCAAGGGCGGTACTGAGGATCACGGGCAACAACGGAGGTCGAAAAATTCGATTACTGAAGGCATCGAAATCCAAGATATTAGCATAGGTTGACGCCTGCAGAATATGGTAAGCGCCATCGTAGTGGACAGGATAGCCTTTTGCAGGCCGGATCAGTTCACAGATGACGATGATACTGACGAGCGTAAGAAGTACCAGATGGGATGAGGTGGATTCTCTTGATGCCTTTGGGGCAAACCGTTGAACAATGAACAAACTCAAAGGCAACAAAAGCAGAGCAGAAAAGACCGATGAATTGTAACCAAGGAGAATGAGATTCAATTGCAACCATGCAAAAATCAACACCACCATTGGAGCGAACAGAAACCACCGCTCAAAGGCGTCAACGTCAATCAACTCCCTGTCCATTGTTTCAAACGGTTTGGGTTGAGGTTGTTGTTGTTGCGGTCCTCAAATGAAGTTGCGCAAGGTTTCCACATCGATTTCATTCTCCCGAACAACGATGAAAAATTCATCGATGTTTGTTTGCAACCATCTTTCATGATTCCGAAAACAACACAATTGTGACGCTGATGCTGTCATCGATTTCACGAATATTCTCAAGTTGCAAGGGTAGCGACGAATAGCACCCACTGCGAACCCTTACAAACACTAATTTTGAACACATGGGTTTGAGCATAGACCCTTGTGACCTCAAAACTTTTCTCGATAAATAGACACTTGAAAGACTGAACCTCCGAGATATGAATGCTGACAATGTGCAATGGTTGCTTTTTTCTTAGTTTGATTGAGGACCAAATCAGGATCACGTATACAGACTCTTACGTGATTTCCATTCATGCTCACCGAGCAATTTCTGCTAAGCCGAGGACTCATTTTCCTATCAGGAAGATATGTGTTCAGTGTAAAACCTAACCTTGAACCAATGGTTGATGTTTCAGTCGCTTTTGCTATAATCCAAGATTTATCGGTAGAGCTTCGGTGCAACTTTTCAGCGGGATTTACAATTTCAAACTCAAAGCAGAGCGCGGATGACCTGTGCCATCGGACATTCACTCCCATGTTTACCACTTGCTTGATTAGGACTTAATGATTGCCGTTAAGATTTGATGATGAACACAACGGGGCCCCATGTACTCGCGGGCGACCACGACGGTACCCTTAGTGATACATGCGTACACATGGGCAGCCCTCGTGTACGCGCAGGCTCAAAGTTCGTGAATCAATCATCCAAGAGTGTGATTTGAGAAAACAAGCACGTATTGGTAGTCTCCATTGTCCACCGATAGTTCACAAGCATCGTTTGGCAACACCGGTAAAAATTCTCCTTGACGGAGGGCGAAACTATCCATCACAAACCCACTGGCGCATGTCATGGTAGCCTGGCCCTTTGCAGTAGTTGTAGTCCAGTAGCGGTCTGCATTAGGGTCGGGTATGATTCCACCACCCAAAGCCTCGTAGTGCAACGTTTCGAGTTTGTAGGTATATGTCCCGTCAAATGAGAGATTGAGAGTTTGATTTTTCGGCAGGTAGTGGCTCATTGCCTCCATTTTCTGGACGCTTTGGACTGTTGTGGTGTTGTAGTAGTTGTTGATTACGGTCGTTTCTGCTTCCTCGGAGTCTGTCGAATCTTGGGCATCAGCGTTGTCGGATACATCAATGCAACCAGTGAGGGGAAGCAAAATTACAAGCAATAGGATGAACACTTTGTCGGGTTTCATGGAAAATTGCAGCAATCCTCCACATTTAGTGTTTTACATTACAACCATCTGTGCCAAGGCTTGTTGCCCCACCCTGATGGATTTGGGAACCTTCGCCTTCGTTCATGGAATGGATTGTCCTTGACCTTGATGACGCTTCCAGCAGACCATTTTCCGCCTCGCTTGCCCTTGAACCCCTCTCGGTTGAGTTGTCGTGCTACTGCCGTTGCCGACATGCCGTTTTTCTCAATCTGCCACACCATGTAGTCAATCACATGTTGTTCATTCCAATTCGGGGTGAGATCCCCGAACTCGGTTTCATCCCAACCGTAGATGGATTGTGTGAACTTCTTGTTCATGGCCTTGAGTTGGTCCATACTCTCCTGGGTTCGCTCGGAGATGAGTCCTCGCTCCATCTCCGCCATGGCTGCTACAATCGTCAGAAACAGCATTCCTACGGCCGTGGTGGTATCAATCGCCTGTCCACCCATGTCCACCACGTGTAGGTCAATGCCCGCAGCGTTGAGTTCGTCTATTGTGTTCAGCATGTCTGAAGTGACCCGAAACAATCGGTCAATCTTTATCGCTATGAGGTGCTGATACTGACCTGAAGCCAGCATTCGCTTCAGTCGTCTGCCCACAGGTCGCTCCCATAACGGAATACCTCCACTCACTCCCTTCTCAATGAGAATGTCGCTCTCATCAAGCGGGATGCCCCTATATCGGGCATAGTCCATTATCCGTCTTTTCTGTGCGTCTAAACTCACGCCTTCGTCCACTTGTCGTTGTGATGATACCCGTATGTAGGCTATCGCTTTGTCCCGATTTTCGCTGTTTTTGCTCGTTAACATAATCGAGCATCGTGTTCCTTTCTAGTTAATACTTCTCAAATAATAGGTGCTACTTCACTAACCATGGCCGAGCCAACCTTCAGTCCAGATGGAAAGTGGATGTGGAATGGAGAGAAATGGATTCCTTCACCCCCTTCATCAGATTCTGAGACTGAACACAGAACTGAAATCCAATCATCAACAATTCCATCCATCGATGTAGAGAAGTCCTCCAAATCTGAATTCAGATTTAACATTCGTACGGGCTCCTACTCACAAAATGTTATCATAAGGCCAAAATATCTCAACATCCTTACGGGAGGTTTTGAAGTTTTGATAAACCACAATGATGTGATTAACACGACATGGAAACGGGGAAAAAAAGACGGCATCCTTGGAATGAGATATGAATTAATTCATGATTTTGGAGGCGGATTGGGTGAAATATCAATCGTTTTTTACAAGAAAACAACATTGTTGATGGATCATCTTTACAAAATCGAAGTCAATAATCCTGAACTAACACTGAATTTTAGTCATCTAATTTGAATCAATGCAAGGCCGATACATCAATTTTCATTTTTGAGGTACCTGAACAACAAAATGTGATATGGAGTGGATAATTGGATTAGCGCTGTTCACAAGGGTCATGCTTATTCCCCTTTTATACAGGCGGAGTGTATTCAAGGGTTCGTAGTCCGTCCTATTCGTCTCTACCGTTGTGGTCGCCCGCATATACAAGGGGGGCCCTTGAATACATTAGATTCAATCAATTCAAATATGTAAAAGAGAAATTGAAACCATGGCCGAAATCAGTGAAGACGGATTTTGGCAGTTAGTCAATGAAGAGTGGATTCCAACCCAAAAACAACTGGATGCGATTGATAGTGGCGCTATTCCGCATGAGAAGGCACTGACTGAACAGAGTGAAGAAGAAGTTGAAGATTCAGGCTACTTCGATTCAAAACCTCCACATGAAACTCTTCTGACCCATAATTCCAATATGAATACATGTGCAGCCTGTGGCAATGAATTTGAAGGGAAAAATGCCAGGAACTGTCCAGGGAGAAAATGTAGAAACCCGATTTGTTTAGAATGTGATCCACTTGACACATCATTTCAGAAGAAGATAGGTTTAGTTGGCACAGTTGTAGATGTCGTTACAGGGGATATTGCTAGTTTAGTCGGTGATAAGGTTGAAGGTGGATTGAATATTTCGAGGGTGAGGTGTAAGCAATGCGTTAAACGTGATCAACGAGAAGACGTCATGCTTATTTCGGCTTTATTATCCTTTATTTTCGCCTTCCTTTTACTCGCCATAATGAAACTATTTCTCCCATTCAATGCTTTTATCTTATATCTTTTAGCATACTCAATTTCATTTTATATTCTGATGAAATTATTCTATAAATTTTATTCCTTACACCTAGAATATATTGCACCATTGTTGAGAAAGATACCAAGTAAATTCAAAAATTTAATTACAATAGCTACTGGAGCCGTAGGGGCGACAATCTTCATCAGTTTACTAATCGGTTCAGGAACTGATTATTCCGATAATGCAATCGTTGGGGAATGGTATAGTACAGTGGAAACATTAGAATTTCAGTCTGATGGCGATGTAATTCATTCAGATTCATCAATAGTTAGCTGGAGAGTTTTGGATGGAAATCTTCTTCTTCAATTTACGGATGATGATGAATATGAATATTATTACAAATACCAGATTTCTGAAGATTTTTTGTTTGTTGCACCTTATGCTGATTCAGATTTGAGCACCGTATCAGAGAACGATTGTGGGGTTATGTCGAGTGATAAGGATGCAAAAAATGAAAATTATTGGAATGATGTAAATGTTAGCCTCCCTGAATGGTGCAATGTTTAGAACATCAAGTACAGTGTAAACAAATAAGGTTAGTTTATGTGGGTTTATCCTAAACACCCTTGTACACAATTATCCTGTTGGCAAGGGTTCGCAGTCCGTCCTATACAACGGTACCCATGTACACGTATACGAGCATAAGGGGACCCCTTGTATATGGCCTCAATAATTGGCATTGAATTCTGATAGCAAAATGATTATTTGCTGCAAGGCGTGTTTCCATTGCATGAAGCGAACACACCAAGCAATTTTTCTTGCATTGATAATGACTACTATGTCCCTTGCCGGCTGTTTTGGCGGCGATGATGGTAAATCAGATGGGAACATTTCAGACATGGAAACCTTGGTAGATTGGCAGGTTCACTTTGCCAGCTTTGCCTCGGACCTACCAGAATGTAACGATGACCGAACCGGTTGGTTGTATTATGTCGGCGAGGATGGAAACTTCCAGGTATGTACTCAAAGCACACCCATCACCAACACCAACACCAACACCAACACCAACACCAACACCAACACCAACACCAACATCAACACCAACATCGACGACAGCGTCTCTTGGCACGTTATCGATATTATGGGGGCTGATGCAATTTCTCCATTACAGCAAATTAACACTGCCGAGCAAGATGCTACAAATAAATTGATTCAGTCTTGCGGAACAACCATTGAAGATGCGCAGAATGTAGTGAATATCGTGGTTGATGAATCGAGAGGTAATTTGGACAATTCAAATCAATTCGTTGTCACTGGTTCCAATGCGAACATGATGGATATTCGGATAGAAAGTGAGCTAGATTTTGCGAACATCGACAAAGCTTGTGTGATGGATACTGCTGATGAGCTCTATGATGGATTGCTAGAACTTGATGATTATTTTGGGCAAAAAGGTGTTGACGGAAACGACGGTGCACAGGGTCTTCCCGGTGTGAATGGAATCAACGGTCTATCCATTCTCATCAACGTGGTAGACTCAACAACGTGTTTGAACGGAGGAAAAACCTTCGAAATTGGGACTGATGGTAATTTTGATAATATTCTAAGTGTATCTGAAGTCAAAACGAGCGTTGACATCTGTAATGGTGAGCAAGGACCACCTGGTGTGGACGGAACGGACGGTCAAGATGGTGCTGATGGAGCCGATGGTGCACAAGGGCCAGCAGGTGCTGATGGAACTGACGGCCAAGACGGTGCTGATGGAACTGACGGCCAAGACGGTGCTGACGGAACCAACGGAACTGATGGACAAGATGGTGCTGACGGAACCAACGGAACTGACGGCCAAGACGGTGCTGACGGAACCAACGGAACTGATGGACAAGATGGGTCAAACGGCATGAATGCACTTGTTTCCATGACTCCTGAATCAGCTGGATCCAACTGTGCAAACGGTGGTACAAGAATCGATGTTGGCGTTGATGACAATTCCAATGGAGTATTGGAAGCGACTGAAATTGATCAAACTCAATACGTCTGTGATGGCGGTTCCTCCAACAACACCATGTTGACTTCGATCTCATCACCACCAGCCAACATGGGTTGTGATGCTGGTGGACGAGTTGTCTCACACGGACTTGACAACGGTGACGGTGGTGGAACGTATGCAAACGGCGTTCTTGAAACAGGTGAAATCGACTCGTCGACGACCTTCTGCTCTCGGTTTGCAATCGAGATGCTCAAGGATATCAACAGCGGAAGTAGCAGCAGTTCTCCCGACGAATTCATAGCCTTTGGTAACACCCTTTATTTCAGCGCCGATGACGGGACCAACGGAGAAGAATTGTGGAAGAGTGATGGAACTGCCTCAGGCACGGTGATGGTCAAGGATATCAACAGCGGAAGTAGCGGCAGTTCCCCCCAATACCTCACAGCCGTTGGTAACACTCTCTATTTCAAAGCCACCGACGGAACCAACGGATACGAATTGTGGAAGAGCGACGGAACTGCCTCAGGCACGGTGATGGTCAAGGATATCAGAAGCGGAAGTGGCAACAGTAATCCCTACTCCCTCACAGCCGTTGGCAACACCCTCTATTTCATAGTTGACGATGGAACCAACGGACTCGAATTGTGGAAGAGCAATGGAACTGCATCAGGCACGGTGATGGTCAAGGATATCAACAGCGGAAGTAGCAGCAGTTTTCCCTCCTCCCTCACAGCCGTTGGCAACACCCTCTATTTCCAAGCCAACGACGGAACCAACGGATACGAATTGTGGAAGAGCGACGGAACTGCCTCAGGCACGGTGATGGTCAAGGATATCAGAAGCGGAAGTGGCAACAGTAATCCCTACTCCCTCACAGCCGTTGGCAACACCCTCTATTTCATAGTTGACGATGGAACCAACGGACTCGAATTGTGGAAGAGCAATGGAACTGCATCAGGCACGGTGATGGTCAAGGATATCAACAGCGGAAGTAGCGACAGTTACCCCCAATACCTCACAGCCGTTGGTAACACCCTCTATTTCCAAGCTGATGATGGAACCAACGGAAAGGAATTGTGGAAAAGCGAAACTGTAACAGAAGTAACGTACAGTTGACGATCATCGAAAAATCTACTGATTCATCCAGGTGACATGGGATGAGACTCACAAAAGTGAATAAGTGGTTTACTTATGATTACGAGGGGTTCACCATAACACCCTTGTGAACAGAATTAGTGTATTGATGGGTTCTCTAAGGACCATATACGTGCCTACCCTTCCGAATGCGGGTGTTCGCAAGGGGCCCCCATATATTCACGGTTCATCTCAACGTTAGGCACAACAGGGTTCAGTGAGTGTTCATCTAAATCAATTTTCGATACACTTAGATAGCGAGTGTGACCCTTATTCAATTCCACTATGAATCATACATCCGAGAGAGTATCATTCGTTCAGTAAATTGAATGTACATCAATTCCGTACTAGTGCTGAGTCCTGTCGTGTGCGCTGCTTCACCAAGGTCTAGACGATCACCACAATCATCGCTGATGTAAAATTGACTTGCATAAGCTCGAGATGAATAGCCGTCAATAAGTTTAATCTCAAGTTCTAGATTTGAGTTCCGGCTAAGGTTGTGGAGATAGACCCTATGATCTCCTTCATCAACATCAAAGTAAGATACTTGAAACCCATTAATTTTCACAATATGTACAACCTTCCCAGGACCAAGATTCGTTTCAATATTCCAATCGACGGTGTAATTGCAGGTTTTGGGCACATCAAGCTGCCATCGGTGGTAATAATTAGGTTGTGGACTGACCGTTGCAGGAAAGCCAACTGCGGTTTCAAAACCTGAGGTCCATGGGTCCCGGATGGAGTATTTTCCAAGGTTTCTGTCGTAAAGATTGAGGTCGAGTGCCCAGAAAATAATTCCATCGGTGTATCTCGCAGCGTTATCGAGATAGGGGGTGATATCTGGTGTATCAACTGAGCCTACGACATCGCCTGTCCATTGATCGTTTGCCCAAAATACTTCCATGCAAGTTTGCCCTAAACCATGTGCAATTTCACAAATTGAGGAGACATATCTATCTTGTAAATCTGGATCATAATGGCCTTCTCGTTGAGGATACTTGAACAAAATACCGTCTACAATATGTGTGATAGTCCAATTTTCATTGGTTTGTGCAATGAAAGAATCGGTAGAGTGCACAGGTCTGTTTTGTACAACTCCACGGTCAATTGTTGCACTGAGGTTCGACAACTCAACTCGATCACCGTCCTGTCCTTGATCCCCCAAACGAAAATCCCACATATATGCCACTTTTTCAGTATACTTTGTAACCGAAGAAGTTCCAGTGTCTATACTGAATTTGATGTGGTTTGTACCTGATTCAGGCAAGATTGGAGTGGAAAACTTTACCTCAAAAATCGTTGACTCATCTCCTTGGGCGTTGGCCATAGAATGCACACCTACTTGTTGACCGTTTACCTCAATCACAAGATCCATGGTGTAGGGTACAGACATCAACATTTCTTGGATGATAAACGAAAGATTTGCTTGTAAATTGGCAAATTGAGGTGGCGTGTCAAATGTCATGTTCATCTCGAGCGTATCTTCGGGATAAAGGTAGAAATCTCCATCCACACCAACCGTTCCATCCGTCAGCGAGCAATGGTTTGAGTTACAACCCGCGGTACCCATCATAATTCCATCATTTGCATAGTAAATCGGAAGAGCCTCAGCGGGTATGTACGGCATGAAATCAATGGGGCTTTGGTTAGATGATGCAACATGGGCAGTATCGCGCATCTGTGTGACATCGCTTACATTCAAACCAGAATCGTTGTAAAGCGTGGTTGGAGATTGCAAGGCTTCATGAAAGTCATCGACTGTTATACCAATATCTTTGTTGTAAACCAGCGCTCGTTCTTTGGTATTGTTAATCTGCGCCAAATATGTTGTCAGATTCAAACTGTCTCTGAAGACCGTCATCGTTGTAATTTCCTCAGTACTGTTGTCAAACGCACTCAATAACCGATCAAAATTCTGCCATTCACAATCAGACGAATTTGCAACCTTGGCTTTGATGGTGTAAAGGTAGAGGTTTTGCGAAGTATTTGTTAAAGCGTTCAAGGTGTTGTTTCCATCCGCTGATTTCCAACCTATATTGTCCTGGCAGCTGTACAGATTTGTTCTATTTGGATCGCTGCTGAAAATCGGATTTGTCCAAGAACCGATCAAGCCCGGCATGGATGGTATCAACGATTCATTCATGGTTAGCCATTGGTACTGTAGGTCTTGTAAGGTTTGGTTTGTAACGTACCATCCATTCCTAAAGGATGCAATCGTTGCATTTGCATTATCCCATCCGAGATTGAAACTCCTCAAAGTTTGGTTGGTTGCATCCCAACCTGTTTGAAGATTAATTATGGTTTGATTTGCGTCTCGCAAGTTGTTTTCAAGTTCTACAATTGTACCGTTTGCTTGACTCCACTCAAGGAGGTATTCGTTGATGGAGGAATTGTAAGCGGCCCATTCCTTCTCAAATTGCAGCAAAGTTTGGTTTGCGCTCTGCCAGCCCATCTGGAGTTCCAAGATTTCTATTTGAGCCAAATCTGCTGTATTGACAGCGTTTAACAAGGATTGATTTGTTTCCTCCCATCCATTTTGGAGGGATTCAATGAAGGACAAAGATTCCTCTAATTCGTATTGAATGATTAGGATTGTTTCGTTTTTAGATTCCAGTTCCGTTTCGTAGAGGAGATCGGGTTGGCTTGTCTCACCTCCAAGGCAACCAGCCATAGGCATAGTAAGAATCAAGAACAACAAAAAGTGACATTTCATCATGTCCATGAATTGTCTTTTATCCCACCAGTATAGAAATTTATTCTATCGCCTTTAATGTAATCTAATACATCTCCACCCCCTCTATGGGACTTCGTTTCTCGGTTACAACTACCTTGCTTATTACAGGGACTGCGCTGCGAAGGTCGTGGACTGGAAAAAACACATTCGCATCGGAATGAAAGCAGCAGGAGTCATGGGGGCCATCAATCTCTTGATTTTGGGGTTCATGATGGTTATTGGCTACGATACAACCCCACTTGACCCAAGTGGGGTTGAGATATCCATTCCGTTCTTTGCAATTGCTACCGTCATGGGTGGAGGGATTGTTCCAGGATTGATAGGTACAGTCGTTTGGACGAAGATTGATGGGCGCTGGAGTGAGCAATCTCGCTACATGTTTACGCTTCTTGCTCTTGCAATCGCAACCCTCAGTACGCTTCCCTTTACCAATCAACGCGCTCCAACCGGTGATGCATACGTTCTGACTTCAGTGTTGCATTACTCCACGGCAATTCTGGGGAGCTTGTTCATACCTTACTTCGCAAACACGGAGTAAGTCATACAATTCGGGTGAATTGGACAACGGGAGTACATACGCAACTCGGTGGTCGTGCTCGATTGAGCAGTTAATTTAGGAAACAATGGGCAAATGTTTCACTGAAGGCGCTATTCCCAAATCCTCCGGGAAAAACATTGTTGGCTCAGGCACAGGAATCGGCGATATTTCTCGCCCAACAAGGGCGACTCGGCTTGGACGTGAATCGGAGAGCACCTCGCGGTTGGTAAGCGGAGAAATCTTGTTCGAGAACTCCATGATGTCATCGTGACTCGGCATGTTTTCCATGGACAGGTTTTCACGACTGTGTCCGACGAAGACGTATCCTTTATTTTCAATGAAGTCGGGGTCAGCGCGGTTATCAAGGGCTGCGAATTGTGAGATATGTTCATCGCTCATGTTGATGCCCTTCATCAGCGTATGGCGGCATACAATTCGTGTGTCAAGAGATGGAAGGAGGTCAATGGTCTTCTCAAACTGTTCCCATGCGCCATGATTGTATTTTGGCCGGCAAACATCGTCAAACACTTGCTTGTTTGGAGCATCGACCGAAACATACAGTTGCGTGGGAAGGGTGTCCAATTTCTCGAGTACCTTCGGAAGCGTCCCGTTGGTCACCAGCATCGTTGTCATTCCATGTTTATGGCACAAATCCATGTATTCTGAAAGGCGTGTGTAGAGGGTTGGTTCTCCGTTAAGGGAGATGGCGACATGCTTCGGGTTTTGGGCATCGAGCCATTTTTCCCGAGGTACTTTGGGGTTGCCTCCGAAGCCGGAAAGAAGGCGTCGTTGAGCACGAACGGATTCGTACAGTAGGTCAAGCGGGTCTTGATCTGTGAGTTCAAGTGTGTCCATATGGGGTTCTCGCCAGCAGTACGTGCAAGCGAGATTGCATTGGTCAACAACGGGCGACATCTGCATGCAGTTATGGCTTTCAACGCCGTAAAATTTCCCTTTGTAGCACTGCCGGTCTCGAAGAAGCGATTCTTTAGTCCAATGGCAGGTTTTCACACCGCCATGCTCACCAACAATGTGGTAACGTTGCTTCTGTAATTTGGCTTTGAGTTGAGGGTCCATTCCTGCCATGCAATCACACCTTGAGTCGTTATCCTCTGTTGGGCACAGGCCCTGTTGGGAGCGGCTCGGTTGGTAACTCGTCAAGTTACCATGCTATCAAGGCCTCGCTGAGAACGAGCCGTTAGTTGAGGTCGCGGCGAGCAGCCCTGGGGGTTTTTGACCCAAAAGGCTCCACCTCGAAATTTTTACTTCTGTACCTCGTTGATATTTGCCTCTTGGAGAACACACGTCACCTGCATTGAATGTCCATCATTTAGAACATGGCGGCCATGCTTTTGCGATAACAAGCGTCTTGATCGAAGACTGACTCAATCAAAACTCATCTGTTGAGGATTGGGAGGAAGGCATTTGCGGCCTTTTCACAAGCATTAGCGACATCGTCAAGACGTTGCAGGACCCGGTACATGTGCATGGCTGCAAGCGGGGAATCTTCTCCGTTGGTGAACACGTAAGCTGCCGCCATTGCTTCCACTCCATCCGCATCATTTTCTTTGATGTTGACTTCTCTGATGAGGTCAGCCAGTTTGGTTTCTGCAGCCTTGGTTTGACCGCTGATGGTGAAGTCTCGGAGTGCTTCTACAGCATCTTCGTACTTGGCAACCGTCTCAGCGACAGCCTTCGCCATCTCTTTGAGATTCTCCTTGGCTTTCTTGTCATCGAACAGAGGGCGGAAGGCCAGTTGCTCTGCGACATTTTGAGCATAGTCAGCAATCCTGTCCTGGCGCGTGACCATGTACAAAAAGTCATCAAGGCTGAGTTGTACGCCAATTCTCATGTCATTGAGAGCCAAACGGCGAACTTCAGTCTTGACGTTGTCCGCCGCAAGTTCAGATTCGATGGTGGATTGAATCGCTTCGCTTGCGTCCTCTCCATCGCATGCAATATTGACCGCATCAAGCATGTGTTCAACCGTCTTCTCCACCGCTTGTGCGTGCGCATGGAACAGTTCGAACGGCGTCACTGAATGAGCCGTTCCGCCAGCATCAGAGAGGGCATCTTCAACATGGACTTCACCGCTGCTCTTCCAGATGGCGTAGCCGACGGCGATGAACGAGAGGGGAAGCAAGACGATCATGTTCAACGGTTCGCCTCCGGAGGCTACGAACAATACAATGGCCCCAAAAGCCGCAGCCGGAACGCTTGCGACCCAAGATGCGGCAATTTTCCCAAACACTCGGAAGTCAACGGCTTTGGCGCCCCCGGCTAATCCAACTCCAACAACTGCACCAACGAGGGTGTGAGTTGTTGAAACAGGTACGGCCAAAAATGGCATTGAAAACACAAGAATGGTGGTCGCCGCCCCAAACTCTGCAGCGAAACCGCGAGTTGGAGTGATATCGGTGATTTTCTTTCCAATGGTTTCCATAACCCTCCAGCCCCAGGTCATGACACCGATGGCGATTCCAGCGGAACCAAGGAGGATGAGCCAAAGAGGAATGTCTGCTTTGGCCGTTAGCGTACCACCGTCGCTGCTGAGGACCTGCCAGACCGCGGCCATTGGTCCAATAGCGTTGGAACGGTCGTTGGCGCCGTGAGCAAACGCAACGTAAGCTGCAGTGATGATTTGCAACCAAACGAAGATACGCTCAACGCCACGGAAACCGCGCTTCTCTTCGGCGATGTCAATCCGGCGTAGCACGAGGTAGAGTACCAAACTCGACAAGACACCTATCGTGGCTGCAAGCATAATGGAGTTGATTGGAATCCATGCATTGACTGCCCATGGGTCGAAAACACCGTCTTCCTTGGCTGGCAGCCAATCGCGCTTATCGTCAATCCAACCCCTTCTGTCCGCATTTGAAATGAAGCCCTTGAGCGCCTTGAATTGAAGCGCCAAACCGAGAACGAAGAACGTGGGGAAAGCAAGCAGAGGTGCGAGCCATCGTGAGCGGTCGACTGGGTTCTCGTTTTCCAAGATGAGTTTCTTGATGATCATGAACGAGAAGAAACCAAGCAATCCGCCCATAACCGGGCTTGCAACCCAGGAAAGCACCACTTTCTGGACAACCTCCCAGTCGATTAAGGAGGTTTCATACTTGACTTCCAAAATGAGCCCAACACCAAGGATTCCTCCGATGATTGAATGCGTGGTTGAAACCGGGAGGCCCATTCGTGTAGCAATGGTGAGCCATGTGGCTGCAGCCATCATGGCGGCAATGAATCCAAAAGCAATGTCTTGGGAAAACGCAGGGTCAATGAGTGGGTCGGCAAAATCAACACTGAGAATGCCTTTTCGTACCGTATCCGTGACCGCATCGCCAGCAAAGAAAGCCCCACAAAACTCGAACACTGCTGCAATGATGACCGCTTGTTTGAGGGTGAGTGCTCTTGAGCCAACGGAGGTGCCCATGGCGTTGGCTACATCGTTTGCACCGATGTTCCAAGCCATGTAAGCACAGACTACGAGTGCTAGTCCAATCAGTACGATCGTGATTCCTTCCATGGGACTCCCTATAGTAACTCGGTATATATCCGAATTCCTGTATACTCTATATAGTGCTATTTAGTGAGAGGCGTGTTCACATGGTATTAGGACCTGGCGAAAACGAAGTCCGCAAGTTGCAATCCACTGGCGGTAGCACCTTCACAATCAGCTTACCAAAGCCTTGGGTGCTGGCCCAAGGCCTCAATGCAAGAGATTCGTTGAGGATGGATTGGCGGCCAAGCGGCGCCCTTCGAGTCACTCCTTTGGATTTGGCTACGTCGTTTGGAAAACATGTATATTTTGATTTTGATACGCTACCGGAACACAGCCTTCATGACCATTTGATGGGCGCATACATCTCCGGGGCTGACCTGATCACGATTGAGTGTGGAGAGGGGGGGCGTCAAATGATAAATCCGCCCATCCGACGCTTCCTGCGTGCAACGCGCGGGTTTGAAATCATAGAAGAATCGGATACTCGCTTGGACTTGCGCTGCCTCCTCAACGCCGGCGACATGCCACTTCATTCAAGCCTTAATCGAATGTACCTGCAAGTTACATCTCTAATGCGAGACGTGATCAACGTGTTTGAGGGGGGCGATTCAGAGTTCATCAGCGATGCTGAAGAACGAGAAAGTGAGGTGGACGCTTTGTTGTATTTGATCGAGCGCCAAGTCCGAATTCTACTTGATTCTCACCTGGTAGCAACGAAATTGAACCTCACTCGGACTCAGGCCCTTGAATACGCTAACCTTGCCCGATGCCTGGAGCGTATGATGGACCACGCATTTACCATGGCGCAATTCATTATTGAATACCCGCAGATCATTGAGCAGAATGCCGAAGAGAGTCCGATTCACCATGTACCTGAATGGCAGTCTGCTCTGAAGGAATTGATGATCAACATTCGTACGAGGGACTCCACGCGGATTGAAGAAGCGCGGCATCAGTTGAAAGCCCTGCAAAAAACACTCCTGGTCTACGAACACAACATACTGAGCGAGAGGGGTGCTGGCCAATGGATGGCGCAAAACTTGAGTCTGTCAGAATCCGTGCGTCGTCTGTGTGCATATTCTCGAGATTTTGGAGAAATTCTTCTGAATATGAAGGTTTCTACCGAGATGATGCGGGTTCGCGAAGTGGTGTTGTGAAAAACAGTTAGTTTATATTATACACCTTTGTGTTGGCGAATTCACCGCTGCTTGATATAGGGCGGAGTGCAACTATAACATGAGAACAACTCAGAGGATGAGCCCCATGGACAAAGAATTGGAAACCTACGTAGAATTGACGATGACCGCCCAAAAATACCGAAACGGTATCTTTGGCTCGATGCTAGATCGCCTTGCAAACGCCATTGCATTTTACCGCAGCGGTGTTGACAGTCGTGGGGCTTACCACGCACGAAAGGGGGCGTACTGAATGGACGATTATCTCGAATCCTACGTTGATGAGGCCATGAACGCCCAGGTTCTTCGAAACGGTATCTTCCGTACTTCAGCGCTTTCTTGGGTCAAGGGCCTTTTCTCTAAGAACTGAACACAGGCTTTACAAGAAACGGGGATAACACTCCGTTGATGAGAAAGCTCTGGCTCCCTCACCTTCTTGGCCTCGCAACGCCGGCGGCATCCCTTGTTGGACTCTGGCTCGGCGGTTGGTGGATGGGTTTAACGCTCCTCCTGCTGTTGGCCGTGTATCCGCTGCTTGATACACTCCTAGGCATCGATGAGGAAACCGACCCGCTTCAAGAAGGAAGGCCCTACGACGTCATTCTCCACTTTCACGGCGTCTTGGTTCCGTTGACTGTTGGGGTTCTTTTGTGGCGCATATCCGTTGAAGGGTTAACATCATTCACTGCCCTTGGGATTCTCTCTGTTGGACTGAGTAGCGGAGCCTCAGGAATCGTTTCTGCACATGAGCTTGGCCATCGAAAACCACACTCTGGAAGTTGGTGGCTCGCTCGTCTAAGTTTATTTTCAGTCCTTTACTTGCATTTCACGACCGAACACAACCATACCCATCACAAACACTGGGCGAAGAAGATCGACCCTACTTCGTCGCCATCGGGTCGAAGCATTTACCGCCATTTCATCACGACCGTTCCGCTTCAAGTTCGTGGAGCTTACCGCGCCCGACCTGTGGACACCCGGCGGTCGCTGATGCTTGAACTCGTGTTCCTTGTAGCCCTATACGCCCTCAATCCTGAATGGTTGTTGGCCTTTGTCGGCCAAGCCTTCATCGCTGTGTTCCTTCTTGAGTTTGTAAATTTCCTTCAGCATCATGGATTATCTCGTCAAGATGGGGAGCGGGCTAGCGCAAAGCATGCTTGGGAAAGTCGTCACCGTCTGTCTCGTTGGACATTGCTTGAGTTACCACTTCACCCGGCCCATCACATGAAGTCCAGTACGCCTTATCATCATCTCAAAACCCATGATGAAGCGCCTCAACTTCCATACGGGTACTATGTTATGTTCTTGCTGGCATTGATCCCGCCGTTGTTCAATCGCGTTCTGAAGAACCGTTTTTGACCCTGTATTTACCCGGGCTGACAAAAAATATGGCCCGAACCGATTATCAACAGTTGGCCCTTGAACCGAGTTGAGGGGGAGCAATGCGAGACAACTGGCCACCTGCAAAAGTCGCTTTATCGCCCGGAAAGCGAGTCTTGTTCCTTACAAAAGACCTTGAACTGATCAAGCAACAACTCTACGAAGGGTTAAACCTCAAGATGGAGGATTTGAAGATTGAAGATCTGCTTGACGACATCAACACCGACGTCATGACGCCTGCATGGGTTTGTTTTGACCATGATCCTGCTGAAATCGCCAAGAATGCCTACGCCGGACTCATGCACAACGGGCTTCGCGTGTTTCGTGAAAATGCTTTGAAAGACGGTGGTTTTGAAGTCATCGTTTCAGGCCAACGCAAGGGTACCGGTTCAAGCCGTGAAACGGCTGCTCAATGTGAGCGGTGGGCGGGAATTAACATTGTCATCGCAGCTTCATTCGCACCAATTCACGAGCGCAATAACATCAACCTTGGCCAACTCATGGCCGGACACGACGTATTGAAACGATTGCAGGACGGAGAAGAAATCTCACTCGACGAATTCACTGGAGTCTACGACCCAGTAACTCAACTCATCCTTGAACGGGGAGGGCTGTTTCCTTTTGCAAAGGCACTTCAAGCCAACGAATTGGAACTCGCCCCACTCAACACACCTCTCAAGCCCATGACCATGGCAGAACACATCATCAGTCGCAACTTGGTCGGACAGCCAGAAGGTCAGTGCGTTAAGCCGGGTGACCCGGTCATTGCCCAAGTTCAGGGAGGATATTCACACGAATTCACAACGGCTCAAGTTCACACGTTTCTCCAAGAAGAATACGGAGTGGACTACTCGCTTCCTAACCCGAGCAAGTTCGCGGTTTTTGAGGACCATCTGCTCTATGCGCATCACAATCCTAAATTCGTCCCGTTCATGCACAAGGTGCAGACCTTGCGCGATTTGCAAGTTGCCTTCCAGCAACATGCTGGCGTCCGGGATTATTCTGCAAAAGACGGCGTTTCTCCCGGGATCTGCCACCAAGTCGCTCGTGAGGAATTTATTGAAGTCGGAGATTTCATCCAAGCAACCGATTCCCACACCTGCATGGGTGGAGCGTCAAATGCACTCACATGGGGCGTCGGCGCTACAGAATATGCGAATCTTGTAAGTGCAGGATTTACCTTTGTCAAGGTACCCGAATCCATTCGGTTTGAACTCGTTGGCGAACTCCACAACGGTTGCACTGCAAAAGACGTTATTCTCGCCATCCTCGCCGACCACGCTCGCGAAGAATTAACGCTGAACCGCAGCATGGAATTCGGAGGACCTGGGCTTACATCGCTCTCCATTGACGAGCGAGCAACCTTGTGCAACATGGCTACTGAATGCTCAGGAAGAACCGGTATTTGTGAAGCTGATGACGCCCTTTATGATTGGATGGTTTCGGCCCAACCGCACCTGTCGATAGGGGGACAAAAAGCTCGGTCCGTCCATCCCGACCCAGGCGCACATTACGATGGAGGCGTCCACACCATTGACCTCTCAACAATTGTCCCCATGGTTGCTCACCCGGGCGACCCGGACCAAGGCGTTCCAAGCGACCCTACCAATGGAGCAAACATCAGTGACATTGGACAAGTGAGCATCAACATCGCCTACGGAGGCTCGTGTACTGCCGGTAAAGAAGACGATATTGCCTACTACGCAGAAGTCTGCAAGGCTGCTCAAAAAGCAGGCCTCAAGGTCAAGGAAGGCGTTGAATTCTTCATCCAATACGGTTCTGGCCAGGTCAAGCAACTCGCTGAGGACAGGGGCTGGCATGAACTCTTCCAAGACGTTGGCGTCAATCTCATTGACCCAGGGTGTGGCGCATGCATTGGTGCTGGCCCAGGCGTTTCAATCACGCCTGACCAGGTCACTGTTTCGGCGATCAACCGCAACTTCCAAGGTCGCTCAGGTCCAGGTAAATTGTATCTGGCAAGCCCCCTAACGGTTGCTGCATCAGCATTCACCGGAGTTATATCAGCCTGGCACCCGAAACTCTTTGTTTGATTTCCGCGTCGGTTTTTGACCCGAAAAGCGCGTGACTTCATCCCAATCCTACTGCTTTCTATATGTACCCTCAAAGAAGCGGGTAAGCCATCTGTCGGCCCGACGTCATCAAGACGAAGGAGGACCGGTCGGGTGGTGTGCGCATGTCAGGAACTGCAGAACGGATGGCGAAAAACCAAAAGCAAGTCGCGATTTCTGAATTTTTCGAGAAAAACAAGCACTTTCTAGGGTTTGATTCGCTCACCCGATCGCTGATCACAGCAGTAAAAGAAGCTGTAGACAATTCATTGGACGCTTGTGAAGAGGCTCGTATTCTTCCCGAAATACGCGTGCAAATCACAAAAATTGATGACAAAAAGAACATCGTTGAATTAAAATCAGAAGATAATGGCCCCGGCATTCCTCAACGGAGCATCGAGAAAGTGTTCGGACAGTTGCTGTTCGGATCCCGGTTCCATGCCATTCGTCAATCAAGAGGGCAGCAGGGGATTGGAATCACTGGCGTGGTCATGTACAGTCAACTCACTACAGGTCGCAAAACTCATGTTCGCTCAAAAATCGCTACTGAGGCATCGGCTGCCATCGTCGATATCGGCCTTGATACGCGTAAAAACAAAGCAACAAAATCCAATGAAAGTCGTGAGATTTGGGAGCGACCTGATGGCTCCTTCAAAGAGCACGGACTTGAAGTAACGACGCAAATGAAAGCGAAGTATCAGAAGGGGCGTCAGAGCGTTTACCAATACCTTCGAATGACCAGTATCGTCAACCCTCACGCTGATATTACCTTCATTGACCCTGAAGGGCAAACACACCACTGGCCTCGTGTAACAGAACGACTGCCCACGAAAGTCGAGAGCATCAAACCTCACCCGCACGGCATTCACCTCGGAACATTGCAGCGAATGTGTACCGAATCCACGGATTCACGTATGACCGTGTTTCTAAGAAACAATTTCTCTGGGATGTCAACCCGTGCCGCAAAGGAATTGTTGGAAGTTGCTGAAATCAATGAAAAGGCAAAACCTAAATCCCTCAAACCAGATCAGTATAGGGCGCTTTTAGAAGCATTCCAGGGTGAACGAACGTTGAACAACAAACCCGTTAAACTCCTTAACCCGCCAACGAATTGTCTTTCACCAATTGAAGAGCTTCTCATCAAAAAAGGTCTTTCAAAGACCATTGATTCTCGTTTCGTTACCACGATGACGCGGGCGCCTACAGTTACACAAGGAAACCCGTACCAGGTTGAAGTCGGACTGATCTTTGGAGAGGGAATGCTAGCCGACAAACCTGTTGAAGTTCTTCGGTTTGCTAATCGAGTACCTTTGATGTATCAACAAGGTGGCTGCTTGCTCACCAAGGCCATTGAATCGGTAGATTGGCGGCAGTACGGATTGGACCAGGCCGGTGGGAGAGGCGTTCCGAAAGGGCCTGCGGCAATTCTTGTTCACCTCGCCAGCACGAACGTCCAATTCACATCAGAAGCAAAAGAAGCATTAGCCGATAACAACGAGGTGCTGGAAGAGACTCGAAAAGCGCTCTTAGAAATGGGTCGCGGACTGAGAAAGCATCTTGAAAAGAAGAAAAAGATGGCGAAAACTCAAGAAAAGTTTGAGTTGGTCAACGACATCATTCCCGCCATTGCAGAAAAATCTGCTCAGATTCTTGGCCGTCCTGTTCCCGAATTAGCAGGTTCGATTACCAAAATCATGAGTGCTGTCATTGCAGAATCCGAAACCGTTTGGAACAAGGAAACGAAGAATACTGAAGTATCGATTACACTGTTCAATTATACCTCCCGTGCTCGTTCTTACACGCTCTTAGCCTCGTGGCCAGAACGTGAAGGTGCTTCCATGGAGAACAACGAGACCGGGGGAAGAAAGGAAGCGACCGGCGTATGGGCTTGGAAACTAGAGACGCTTGACCCGGGCCAAACCTACGTCATCAAATACACGCTTACGGGACTGGAAAAAGGCGACTGGACCGATACGGACGTGTTTTTCAGAGGAAGTCAAGATGTCATCGGAGCCACAAAGATGGACGAGAAGTTATTGGAAGAAATCCGTAGGCAAGAGGCGGTTGGAAATGCCGATGAAGAGGAAGGGGATGGGGAATCTGAATCTGAAGAAGTTGCCGAGGCGTTAGCCGACCCAGAAGTTCCTCCGCCCACCGGGCAACAAACCTTGTTTGGGGGTGGTGAATGATGTCAAGAACACATACGAATGAAGAAACTAAGACCGCACTGCATGAAGTGGTTGCTGAAATGTACGATAAAATCGTCAAAGGAGAGGCGCCCACTATGACGCTTCCAGTTCGAACCAAAACCAACATCGCTTTCGATGATAAATTGGGAGTATACAAGTACGGAAAGAAGCGCTCAACTCGTGATGCTACAAGCCTTGGTTCGGCCAAGCAACTGCTACGAGCTCTGCACGTCGTTGAATTTATTGAGGAAATGATTGATGCTGGAAAGTCGTCAACTCTGAGAGAAATGTACTACATTTCGGAAGCGTGGGGTCTCGGGAAATTCGGGTCACAAAACGAATCAAACAATCTTGCTGAGGACTTGGAAGTTGTTACCAAGTGCCTTCGTGAAGATTTCAAACTCCGTCCAGAAGAAGATGGCGCTCGTATGATTGGAAACCTCACCTTGCGGGAGCGAAACCGACGGGGTGAATGGATGCGGATCAATGCCCGGGACGATGTCGGAGATTCCGGTTATGGCGTACCCTACAACGTTGAACTCGAAAAAATCGAGTTGCTTGAGCACGACATCAAATTCATTATGGCCATCGAGACCGGTGGTATGTTCGACCGACTGATAGAAAATGGTTTTGATGAAGATTACAATTGTGGACTTTTGCACCTCAAGGGGCAACCTGCCCGTTCAACGCGTCGCATTCTCAAGCGCATGAGTGAAGAATGGGATTTGCCTGTCGTCGTCTTCCTTGACGGCGACCCGTGGTCGTTCCGAATCTTTGCATCCATTGCCTACGGTGCGATCAAGACGGCACACATTTCAGAATATCTTGCAACCCCCAGCGCCACATATCTTGGAATTACTGCGGATGACATCATGGCTTACGACCTCCCCAATGACGACCTTTCACCTCGAGATATTGAGGCCCTCAAAGCGGAACTTTCTGACCCGCGATTCGCTGACCCATGGTGGCAGGAACAGATCAACATGATGTTGGAGCTAGGGAAGAAGGCTGAACAGCAATCTCTAGCCAAATACGGCCTTGATTTCGTAACCGATACTTACCTTCCGGAGAAATTGGCTGACCTCGGCTTGGCCTGAAGCCCATGAGCGAGCCTTATGGGGGAAGAGGGTGTGGAAACCACCATGCAAGCCCCGCCGAAGGAGAAGGGTTCCCCCTGGCCCATGCGCCTTATTGCAGTTGGAGGAGCGATGATCCTCGTTGGTATGGTCTTGCTCATGAGCCAATCTTCCCATGTCTCGGAAGCATTTGACCCTAGAGAAAACCACCATGGCAAATACACCGGAGAGGGCATTTTCACTACGGGGGCTGTTGAAGATACATGCTACCGGTTCTACCAGATCTCTGGGGAGGAAAGCATGACGGTTGAACTGAAGCGGGTGGATGGGGCGGCTCCGGTTGGAGACACTATTGCGACAGCGAATTGTAATCTTGATTTCCAAGCGATGTCCGGGGACAACACCGACTTCGTAGAAGTCGCTTCTTGGAAACTGAATGCCACAGAAAAATACATGCTTGAAATTCAATGTGAAGGTGACTGCAGTGAAACGGACGGTTGGTTTGTCTCAATCGATTCATTTCAAAGCGAATTCTTCTCTTCAACGTGGCTGATTGCCGGGGGCGCAATATGTTGTTTCGGTGTACTGATTACTCCCATCGCCCTCATTGTTTATCTCGCATCAAAGCCAGGCAAAGGGCCTCGGGTCATGATGATCAATGCGGATGGGACCATGATTCCCGTGACCGATTTCACACCGGACCAGACCGTAGAATTTTCACAGAACACTGGCAGCCCCTCCAACATCGATGAAAGCGTTGCTCCACCCTTTGCCGACACAACCGCAAAAAGTCCACAAAGTGAAGATTTTGTAGATGGGAAGCCGGATGTTGCTGCGGGAAACCTCCTCACAACAGAACAAGTTTTTGCCTTAATGAAGGGCGATGTGGAAGCGGCTCAAGACCATGCCAGAACCGATCGATACCAAGGAGAACAGCCCGAGCAAGTTGAGGCTGAAGCTGCAAACGCGGCAGCCATATTTTCCTGGGATGAAGGGGTTGAGGCGAATGAGGCTGTTCCTGAAAGAAAGAAGGAAAAGCCTGCTAATCGACCCTCTACGGATACCGCTGTACCGGCTGAAAACGATAACGGTTGGAAAGACTGGGATGAGCAATGAGCAAATCGGTGAGTTCATAGAGGTCTGAGCATTACCCAACCATAGGTTGAGAAGATGACGGAACTTGATATGGCCCTTTATTTGCTTCAAAACAAGACCCGACGTCACATTGTTGAGCGATTGGTTCGAGAGCCGCATTACGCCATGCAACTTTCACAACTCATCGGCGTGAGCCAGCCCGCAGTCGTCAAACATCTATCGGAATTGGAAAAGGGTGGACTGGTTTCGAAGGCTAAGGTCCCATCGGAAAAAGGTGGGCCTCCACGGACTGTTTACAGTGTTGATAGAGCATTTTCGCTCCACATTGACCTCGGCCCCGACCTCTTCCGTTGTGAAACACGCAAACTCCCAAAGGGTGGGCCAATGCGCCTTTCCCCTAAATTGCCTAAGGCATCTGTGCAAATCGCAGAATCCCTGAGCGGAAGAAAGAAAATCGCTGTTGCAGAAGGATTGGCGCACTTGCGGACTCTTGCCCAAGTCATGGATGACCTGGACGCACAACGCGATGCTTTGGTTTCGCTTCATCAGCACATCCGACAACGTGTATCTGCTGGGGTCGAAGCCGACTTTACGCAATACGAAGAACGCACCATCGTCCAATCCATGGTTGAAGCCAGCGGGGAGCGGCTCGACATTACCTCGTTAATCCGAGACGAATTGGTTGGAGAAGCCAACGTAGGCGAGATGATTGAGACCATCCGTGCACAGCTTGAACGCCAGATTGCACGTCGTTCAGGCCACATCATTGCGGCTCCACTCAACACAGAGCTGCGCTGGTACCTTGGACCCGGTTCCAACTAAGCCCGAAGGCTGTTTGTGCCTTATACGTCTTCTTCGGAAAGAACCGAAACAAGTGAGGATTGTTCTGCTAGGCGCTTGTTGACGTCTTCACGGCGCCCCTTACCAACAAGGTAAACAACACCGAGCAAAGCAACGGTAAGAACGATCACGGCAAACGGCAGTGCTGTCTTTCCAACGACTTCACCAGCCACGTCCAAGAACGGGCTATCGGATTCAAGAGCCTCTCCTACGGCCTTCACGTTATCACGTTCGTCCGACTCAACAATTTCGTTCATTGGGTCAACGACGACATAGATGCCCTTGCTTCCTGCGCTAACAGGGTAAAGGAGGTAAAGTTCGATTTCCTTTGCATCTTCGGTAGCATCAGGGGCCAAAAGGGCTCCAACAACTTGCCTCATGACGATGCGCTCTTCGTCGCAGCCATTCTTTCGGATTTCCTTGATGATGTCTTGGTCGTTGACCTTGTCGTACTCACAGAGAACGATTTCAATGTTCGTTGCGTGGACGTTACCGGTGTTCTGTAGAATGATTCCAATGGGGATGGTTGAATCTACTTCACTGCTGAAAGATGGAGGGGAAATGATTTCCTTGATCTCCAAATTTGGTGCCCTTAGACGAAGTGTAACAATGAATTCGTTGGTATCAAAGTCGTCTCCACTCCATTCAGGTGATTCGTCGTGGTCGCCATTGTTCTCCATGTTTCCGTGCATCGAAACGACCTTCAAACCAAGGTTTCTCGTGTCAAGTTTAGCATTGACTCCGATGGACACTGCAGCAACCACAGATGCGACTTCATAGGGAGCCATTTCTGGAAGGCGGTACTCATTCAGGTCGGTCAAGTAAACACAGGAGTCTTCAGGGAAGGACGAGGCGGTCGAAACTTCTTCAACACATGCTTCTTCAACAACGACATCAGAACTAATTTGCTTGAGCATGTACCATTCAACACTCCATCCATCGAGCATGTTCATGCCCGGCAGAATCTGCCAAACCAATTCGTCACCATCACGTTGAGCTGTGTGGTTGTTCATGGATGGAACATCAGCCACGTTTCCGTTGTTGGTGACATTGAAGGTGTATCTGACAATTTTACCTGGTGCAGAAGTCTTGACTGCGTTATCCACACGAGGATCCATTGAGATTTGCATGTCGTGGAATTCGTTCACGGTAACCGTCATTTCAATGGTGTCACGCAAACGGGTTTCTCTACCGCTTGAATCGGGGTAGGCTTCCTCGGAGTATGCCTGAAGGATCACCGTGTATTCGCCAGCATCCACCTTGTTTGGAACGTTCATGAGAACGTCAAAGGCCTGGTAGGAATCAGGTGAAAGTTCCATCAAACCATCGCGAGGGATGTCAATGTCCCAGATGACATCAACGCCAAAGGCGTCCGTCACACGAGCAAGTCGGAAGTCGAAGCGGTCAGGTCCATTTCCGTCATTTGAAACAGTAATCGGCAAGATGATTTGCTCTCCAGGGTTCACCTCAATTGAAGTTCCAACGTCTGGGTCAATGCCTGCATCGAGAATGTATTCGTGGATCACGTTGGTTGACAAGATGACCGAATCCGAGATACGTGGGTAACCCTCAAGGTATGCCTTCAAGGTAACAGCCGGTCCAAGACCTGCTGTTGCGTTGGTCGGGGCACAAACATCGACAGTCACCGTCTTTGTTACGGAATCAGCTCCACCTGCAATGGTCCAAGGGAGCGGCACTCCAATAGCGGCGTCAGGATTGTTTGAAGCATCCGAGAAGTCAACGTCTACGACCCAGTTTTCAATTCTCCATGCATCCATATTGATGCCGTCTGGCTTAACCTCAGGTGCTCCAGGTGTCACAAAGACGAGGTCGCCAGAATCGAAATTCTTGGTAACTGGAATCTCATACGTTGCGCATTCTCCGGGCAAGATGTATGAACCGGTATCTTTCGTTTTGTCAAATTCAATGTTCCCGGTTGAACGGATGGAAACAAAGACACTCAATTCGAGGATGTCGTACGTTCCTTTTTCTACCGACTTAATCGGTTCACCTTCAGACCAGCCCTTGACATAAATTACGAAGGCTCCAGGGTCTTCTGTGGTTGGGACGCTGATTGCCAAATTCTTGGTTACAGACTGTCCTGGATCAAGCTCTACACGGGTAGGGAAATCAATCTGCCATCCAAACGGTAAAAGCCATTCTTGTTGGCCCTCAAGACTGTTTGAATCCCAGAATACGAAGGCGTCGTTGACGTTTCCTGTATTGGTGATGGTAATTGAGAAAATTGCTGTTTGACCTTGTTCAATGTCCGCCATACTGTGCGACGTATCCAAATTGATTCCGTGAACGACGTCCATCAAGGTGAGTGTGGTAATCTCGTTCTGGATGGCTGGATCCTTGTAGGATTGTGCTGTGACCCTAATCTCGCCCAGTTCGTCTCCATTTGCTTGGTAGATTGACGGTGCTTTCACTCTCATGTAGAAGCGGATGTTTTCTCCCCCTTCGAGGAAAATTGGAGTGTCAGGGAAGATACTGGAGTGGTTGGAGGCGAAGTAGAGGTTGGCAGTCCAATTCAGTGGAACACCGGAGATGTTCAGCCCATAGGTGTCTGCAACCAAGTCCTTCGGCCCAGGTGTTGAATTGTTCATCGTCATGTTGTAGATGGTTTGCTCTCCTGGTTCGATCACGTGGTAGAAGGTCTCTCCTTCCTCGTAATCAAGGTCAACTTGTCCAGTTAGTACGTGGGAGTAACAGATGGTGAAGCGGTTGTTGTTTGCCTCATCGCCACACTTGTTGGTATCCGACCATGCGAGGTGTGCGCCGCTTCCCAAATCGTTGGAAAAGGCGGGTGGCATTCCAATAGCTGGCTGCCGCCCACTGTTGGGACCTAATTTATTCGAGTTCCAAGAGGTGACGGGTATAGCCTCCCACGGATCAAGGGCGGTGAGACCGTCCCCGGTCAAGTCGGTTTGATTTAGACGAACGTACATGACTTCCTCGTTAGCAGATAGGTTTCCTGAGTCAACCCAAGCGATGTGGATGTTGTTCTGATCGTCTGTGAGCAACGATGGGAACACGGAATTTCCTGCATACGGTGATGCTGGAGGGAGTCCGTTCTTTCCTTCGACATTGGAGATAGCGATATCGTTAATCTTCTTGATGGCGTACGTGGACAAGCCTTCCTCGGCACCGTCCCAAATTCCGGCTCCTTGAAGGCGGAGTTTTGTGTAATAGACTTCGTAATTGGTGTCCTTCTCAAATCCATAATCACGGCCATCCATCCAAGCGATGTGCGTGTTTCCTTGCATGTCTACGCCGATGGAAGGGTGGAAGGAGTAGGCGTCATCGATGGTAACGCGGGTGTCGTTAACGACGACCAAGTGTCCGTCTGCAGCAGGGCCAGTGTCTTCGATGTAGGTCTGTCCGCTGACGGAGTGACCGTGCTCTCCTGGAACGAAGGAGGGATCGTTGTTCATCTTTGCATACGGGTCAAGCACCGTCATGAAGATTTCACGAGAGTTGTTGGTAGAGATGTAGACCATGGCTTCAACGAGAAGGGCCATTTGGTTGGTACCGCTTCCGGAAGGGAACTCGTATGCCTGCCCACCTGAGTCGGTGTTCGCAAGAGTGTTTCCTGGGCAGTTTCGTGTGTTCGTGGAGACGATGCCGTTCGGGCACTGGACCAAGTCCATGAAGTGAGATTGGATGTTGCCTGCTCCACCGTATCCTTGTCCATAAAGGCCGACCGGGATAACTCCGGCAAGGAGACAGTTGTCGTGGGCTTCCTGGATTGCGGATTTGTCGTCGGCTTGCTGAGACGGGTCTCCGTCCTTGGGCCCTTCATCGGAAACAGGAATCACGATCTTTGTTGCGTTCGGGTTCCAGCGATGGTCGTCACCGGTTGGGGGGTTTCCTGGAACGTTACCTTGTGCGTCTTTCCATGAAAGGCAAGCCCAGTTTGATCCTGGGCCCCAGTCTTCTCCAGAGTATCCAGAATAGGTGTTTCCGTTGTAAACGGTACCTGGGAGTTTGCGAATTCCACCGGAATCGTCCCCGGGAGTTTGTCCCAGAGGGATGGTGCGAGGTCCAGCGTTTTGGTTGTAACCTTGGCAGTTTCCGGAGCTGGCTGCACCGGGTAGGGTGTTGCCGAGGCCGTAGATGGTTTCGTAGACGGTCATGTTTGCTACTTCGAGCATAGGCTTGATTCCTTGGAAATAGCTTCCAGAGGCAAAGTTCCCACCGTATACAACGGTGCAAATGTCAGCCCATTCAGTGTACATTGAACCCGATGTGTCGACGATGAACGCAAGTTCAACTTTACCACCGCGAGTGTCGTCCCAAGCAATTTGAACGTAGTCGTTTGCGTCAACGACGACGTCTGGGTGTCCCTTGTGTCCAATAATTGGCGTGAGGAGTGTGTCGTCAAACAACGTGACGATGGCCCGGGATGAAATAACAGGTTGAATCATCGAGTAATAGATTTGAGGTTGGTTGTAGAATTTTCCGAGTTGGTCGTAGTTGTCTTCCCAGACGATGTGAACGTTGTTTTGGCTGTCAATATCAAGGGCTGGCCAATCGCGGTTTTGAGAGCGGCGTTCAATGATGGTGTCATCAATCGCCGTGATGGTTCCGTCGTCCGAAGCCGTGCCGTCCATAGGTGCGGCCCATGGATTGAGTACGGTATACATGATGGCGTGTTGGCCCGATTTGTCAGCCCATACAATGTGAACTCGGTCAAGGTCATCGACCTTCATGTCTGGGTGCCAGACCTTGTGAAGGCCGGGATTGGTGACTTGTGTAGCATCGATGAGTGTGTCTCCACGAGGAGAGATCATCGAATAGTAGAGGTGTTGATTGTTGCGAGTCCAGACGACGTGAACGTTTCCAGAACTGTCGGAACCGACTGCGGCTTGCGCATCAGAGGAAGTTCCACCGTCTACGATTTGCACGGCTTCGGTAATCACGACTGTACTCGCTGCTACGCTAACGCTCGCAACGAGCAAACTGGACATGACGGACAATACCATAAGGGTTGCAAGGCTGATAGACTTTGTTTTTTGATTCATAGGGCCACCTCTAATGAAAGAACAAATGCAGGGTGTGTGTCTTCCTACTTAACCGCGTCCCCTTTCGGTCTTATTTATCAAAGCCCAGTGACCCGTTTTAAGGTCAAAATAATATTTTGGAAGCCGGTGATTTTAAGCCCATTCCGAGGGGTCAAATCCTGACCCAAATGACATCTTTTCATCGTATTCAATTTGTGGGGTATCCGTTTCACTGGCATCCGCAGGTGGGCGGTTTTGACCGTTTTTGGCCTTCTTCCAATCGTCAACGGGGCCGGGTTTACCGACCCCAGGGCCGTAGGAATACTTGATTTCGTGAATGAGCGCAAGTTTTGCAAGCCATAATTTGCGTAGGCTGTTCATGAATTCGTTCTTGGTTAACCCGTCAAACCAAACGGGCAGACTTACGTTGAACGCTTGCATTGGGCCTGGCTTCTTCTCCTCTTGATGGCCCATGTGAACCACCCAATCAACTCCCGAACGTATCAAGTGAAGTCGGCTTTCATGGATCCATTCACCCCAATCGCTCTCTTCATCATCCATGTGTTCTTGCATTTCTTTTTGTTGACCTTCGTCAACACGAGTCATGCTTGAAACAGCAACGAGGTCTCTACCTTTTGGAATGACTACGGCAAACATATGCCCTTGCTTCCCTCCAGGATAACGAACGAGAAAATGAGCGGTGGCCCTTGGATCGTTTTGGGCCTTGGCCGTGAGCCGCTCTTCAGTAAACCATTGTTTGAGTTGGTCGGCTACTTCATCAGGCGTCATGGACCATCCCAAGACTTCCTCCCGTTTGAACCGAACCCTTGGGGATTGGTTGCAGTTTCCTAACGCTCAAGAAGGTTTTTTAGAAGACGTCCGAGATTCTGTCGGTCCTCGTTCTTCATCCATCGCCGCCGCCATGCTTTACGGGTGTCGACGTAATCATCCCATGACCAAGAGAAGGTCTTCCCACTGAACCAAAATACAGGGAAAAGGCCGAGATAAGCCAGAGTCGCGGCCGTCACTCGAAGCATTCCAGAATCTCCAAAGGCACTTCGCCAATCAAACCCAAGAAGAGAGGAAAGGGGTTCGTGGAACATGAACCCCGCACCAAGCCACAACGCTGCTATGACTGGCCATATCAGGAGGGAACCGAAAAACGCCGCCAGGAACTGGTAACTGGTTCTGGCGTCTTGCCCTTCATCGGTTGAATCACCAAGAAGACGGCCTAAGGCAACCTGCAAGCCTAACGACGTAACAGAAAACGGGAGGAACGTCAAGAAGAGGAGGAAGCGTAACAACGCCGGTAGCAGGTGAATTGGGCTCGCTCGGCGTAATCCATTACCGGTTCTATTGAGGTCTCGCCCGTCCAATCCATGGCTTTCGAGAATGCCGGCTGCCGTGGTTGCATCAGCGATGCGCTCACCCTCGAGTGGAGCAGGGTGCAGGGCGTTCGATGGTGGTGAAATTCTATTTTTCACAGCACGAGCAGCGTGAACTTCATCCTGCCATGTTTTGAGAGGGGCGTCGTTTATCCTGGCGTCTACATGAGCGAGCAGGTGGACGGCTCGATGTTCTTCCCAGGAGTCAGTATGTGCGGTAAATGTCGGCAATTTTTCTTGTAACTTGTCGCGGACGGCAAACACGATTTCTGCGGGAGGCTCTACCCAGCTGCCTTTGGCGACAGCCTCAACCAAGTCTTGAGGAATGCTTTCTTCTGACAACAGAAGCGGTTCCCCAAACTCGATGTACTGGTCGGTACGGAAGTATTCGCGGCGGCGATAGTGCAACCCTACGGGGAGCAATGTTGGCATAGGTAGGTCGTTAGCTTTTGCAAGAGCTGCGGCGGCGAGAACGGTCCGAAACGGTCCGGTTCGGAACCGTATCATGTGCGAGTTGTCATGGCTCGTTCCTTCGGGAAAAAGAACGCAGCCAAACCCGTGGGTGATTCCGCTTGCAAGTGCAAGCAGTGAACGGCCGTTGATGTGTTGGGCTTCCTCTTCGGTACATCCTCCCCGAAGCAATTCTGCTTTTCGCACCACGGGCTGTACCGCAAGTTTTCGCGTCCACCACCCAAGTAAAGGTCGTGTTACGAGGTCGTGCCGTCCACCAACAACAAATTCCTTCGGATGGTGGAGAAAAACCCCCAGGGGGTCCATGAGTCCGTTGGTATGCCATGCACAACACATTGAGCCCCCGCCCCCTTTCTCCAACGGCGTTTGGCGGGTGGATGATGTTGTCCTGAATTGGATGGCAGCCACTCGCCTGCACATCCAAAAGGCCACCTTGGTCCATAAATAAGAACCTGGAATAGAGGAATCGTACGTCGGCAGAGGCGTGGCGAGGAGTTTGTCCATTCGCATATTTTTTGCCGAGGATGAAAGGATGGGGAGCGTCTCTCCGTTATGCACCAATTCTTCCTCTTCGGTAACGATTGTAGCCATTATTTGCTCCCTCCATGCAAAGCGGAAGAAAGACGTGCGAGGTCAGGATGGTTTGGCTCCCCAGGACTTTGTGACGGCCACATCGCCATCAAGGTCGCCCCACCGTCACCTTCAGTTCGAGGAATGACATGGATGTGAACGTGAGGGACTTCTTGTCCAGCCAACGGGCCGTCGTGAATGCAAACGGTAAAATCGGTGGTGGAAAAATACGCCCCAAGTACCCGTTGGACCTCTGTAACCCCTTCCATCAACGCCGCCTGCTCATTGGAGTTCAATTCGCTTAGCCGCTGAACACCACGACGTGGAATCACCAAGGTATGGCCAGATCGTCGAGGGAAAATATCGAGAAAGGCAAACCAGTCTTCTCCTTCTGCGACCGTGTGCGAAGGAATTTCACCCCGCAAAATTTTCTCAAAGAGGGTCACCATTGCCTCAAGCGAGGACTACGATGCCTTTCTTCATTGTGGAGGAAGAACCCAGTGGCCACCCTCTCCTTTCTTGAGAGCGAGCGTTCCAATGGACCCAAGATGGTCCACAGTATTGTGGTGGAGGAGGTCTTCGTTTGATGCTTCGAAATCGCTTCGTTGGAAAGCACCCCTTGATTCCTTACGGGCCATTCCAGATTGCGTAGCCGCGATGAGCATTCGCACCGAGGCTTGAGTTCTGAAAATTTCCAACAGGTTCGTATTGGCTATGAGCGAGGTTTGGTCAAGGTGAATTGACTCAGCCGCAACCGCAGCAGATTCAAGTTTGGTCAAGAGGGTCGCGAGGGAATCATCCGTGCGGTTTGAACCGGTAGCAAGTGCTGCACGGACGGAGGCCATGACGGTTCCACAGCGAACAACATGAGTCCCCTCTCCATCGCCAAGCATTGCTGAGAGGTCCGCAGTTGATTGTTCAAGGGACGATGTCAGTGCGTCTGCAGAGCCAAAGGTACGGCCCTTGACCCATTGTCCCGCATGAGATCCAGCGGCAATACCCGAGCATAGGCCATCGAGCATCCGATTACCGGGAAGGGCTGCTGCGCCATGCATTCCAGTACACGCCGCATCGCCGGCTGCATAAAGTCCAGTGAACCAGCGAGCCCAAGTGTCTACGACACAACGGCCGTTAAGGTCAACCGGCAGCCCACCAATTGTATGGCTGACAGCAGGCTCCAATGCAACCGTTTGACGGCTCATATCAATGCCTGTACGTTGCTGGACAAGGCGGAATATTGACCCCCACCATTCAGCGCTAGCGCCCATTTCTCTTGCGTCAAGAACAGGTTGAACGGCCGCTTCGATGGCCGCACAAGCCTCGATAGGACTCATTGAGTTGACTTCGATCGGCGCGCCACTTCCTTCGTGAACGCGCGCTCCATCTCCGAGGAGGTCAAGAGGGAGGAAGAGATTGGTTCCCTTGATGACCAGAGGGTGCTTCATGACGAATTCCATGTCCCGAAGTGAAACGCCAGCCCTGAAAGCCAGATCCATGCCCAAACCGGAGATCCCACTGGAGTACGCTCCTTCAAAGCCTTCGTCGGCGATGATGAGGGCTTTGCATTGTAGACCGATTACTCGACCGTTAACCATATCAAGCGCAATCATTCCAGTTACTGTTTGATTGTTGTGAACCAGTGTGAGGGGGATTTGGTCGCCTCGGCGGATGACGCCGTGGCGCATGCATTGCTCTTCGCTGATTTGGTGCAATTCACGAGCAGTGGTGCTCCCGGCGCTTACATTTCGGGGTTGTGAATGGCCGAGTGACTTTCGGACCATGGGTAGGCCTTGGGCATCTCTACGGAAATTCACGCCCCTGCGTTCAAGCAAATCGATGATTTTGACTGCTTTTGCCGTGGTGGATGATACCATGTCTTGGTCGGAAAGGAACTCACTGCAACGGATGGTGTCTTCTCGGTGACTGCGGTTGTTGGATTCTTGGAGCGATGCGGAAAGCCCAGTGAGGGATGCCATTCCAGGCTGACCAAGTCCTGTTGCTGACATCAACAACGTGTTGGCTCCTTCCTTTGCAGCTTCGGCAGCAGCATGCAATGCTGCGGGGCCGTCTCCTAAAACGATGACATCCCATGCTTCCATGACTTCACTTCCGACATTTTTGCCGAAGCATCGGCCCGCCATAAGGAGCGCGCTTCATTTGCCTGCAAGATCGGGTTATTTTTGCAACCGGTTTTTGTTCAAGAATGGGTTTTAGGAAGCGGTTTTGAAGACCATGAGCGTGCTTGTTCCAACTTCTTGTTTTTCTGCCTGTAATGGCTGCTGTTACGGTTTTTCACCACGGTACGTAAGACCCGTGATTCAATGACAACGCCTTCATCATCACGAAGAATAACTTGGACATACCGTTCACCCTGTAACTTCCCACCCCAGGCCACTCCAAGCCACAAGACAACACCCTTCTGAAGGTAACGTGGCACCCAATCCAAAGCATCGTCTTCTCCCGTAGCGTTGAGTTGGACGGAATGACGTGGCGGAGGGCAGGGTTGGAGTTCGAAGCGATGATCTCGAACAACCGGTTCTCCGCCGGGACAAACAACCTGTATGCGTGCAACAGTGGATTTGAACGATTGGTTGTTCAGAGCGATAAAGAGGTGGCCCGTACCTTCATCGCATTCAGAATCCAAAGCCACATCCATTCTCCACGGTGAGCGAAGAAGCATGGGCGACCCTGATAACAAATCAAGTTGAAGTCGCTCAAGGAGTCGGAAGGCGCTCGGCTGCCATACTCGGGCATGTTCAAGGAGCCGTTGGAGGGAACGCCAATTGAACTTGGACGATTCGTCGAGCAAGATCTCATTCAAGGCATCGGGTCGAATGAATTCTGTTAATTCCAGCATTGCTTTTTCATCATTGAGTTCATCGTTTGCGTGGAGATGAAGAATGTACAATACCCGCTCCCATGATTGGTCTTTATCGTACCCAGGGAGGATACTTTCTCTAAACTCATTCAGCCATTCAAGCCATTCCAAGTAGAGGTCGGGGTCGAGATGGAGAACGATGAGTTCTCCTAAAATGGAGCCGAGTTGGGTGGGGTGGTGGGTTGGTGCATGATGGACCAGGCAAGGCATTTTGTCGCCTTGCTGGCGCACTGCGTCGGTGGTGAAATACGAATGAAATGTATGGGCGAAACCAAGCGTCATGGCCACGAGGAACGAGAGGTTCCAAACCAATGAGTCTTCAGCAATAACCGTCCCAAGGCCAAGCAAAAAAACAGCACTGAACGCCAGTAGGGCATTGACTGAATTGTGCCGGCGAACATCTGTTAATCCCTCAAGAATACGGTCCATACCTGGCTGAGAGCGTAGCGAGAGTTTTCCCCCGATGGCTTCGTCGTCAATTTCTCGAAGAGAAATTCTTGCTTGAATGGACTGCCACATTGCTTCTCCAGCGAGAAGCGGCGGGAGGATGCAAAGTGTGAGGGGAGCCAGCCAAAACAGTATCACATATCCCGGGTTGGGTGGAGCTGTCTCTGGAAAGAGAACGGAGACAAGAGCAACAATGGCCACACTTAATCCCAGCAGCAAACGAAGCAAGAGAAGGGTGCGCCTGCGTGCAAAGGTACCGACTTTCATTCGGAGTTCTTCTTGCCGTTGCCACTTCTCAACCGTTCGCTGCAGTGGATTTTCACTTCGAACGAATCCGTGACCGTAGGGGTCGGGTAAGGCCGCGGCGAGTTCAACCTCTTCTCCCGCCTTCACTTCGCCACCGTACCTGCGTACGCATTGTTCAATATGGCTCTTGTCCAAATAAAAAGGCGGGCGTGGCAGGATTCGAACCCGCGATCTCCGGCTTAGGAGGCCGGTGCATTATCCAGCTGTGCTACACGCCCATTCTCATGTGATGGACAATGTTTCAAGATGCTTCCGATGGTTATGGCTCTGCGTATTCCACGCCGATCTGGGCAACTCGATGCAGGAATGCTTCGAGCTGAATTCGGCCCTGTGCGGAGCGTTGGAGTGAGGTGTCGCACAATGATAATGCGTTCAAGAGTGCGGTTAACAAGTTCGCATCAAAGTGAGAGCGGCCCGCCGTCAAAAAACGATGAAAGCGGTCCACAACTTCTCGAGAATCCATGTCGTGAACGTTCATCATCTGGTCAAGTGCCCCCATGGCTCCTTTCAACACTCGACTGTTTTTCTCGCCTTTCTTTTCCCATCGCCAATCATGGACCCGGCCTCGAAGAGCTTCCTCAAGAATGAGTTGGACTTCGCGAAGTGAAGTATTGGCCATGAGCGTTTGAACATTTTTGCGATCGTTCAACAAATCCCGCTGAGCGAGGAGTTGGGTCATGAAGATGGCCTTCCGGAGGTTTCCATTGGCCACGTGAGCTACATCGCCTACTAAACCCAGAGCCGCATCATGGTCTTCTTTCCCAAGAATCTCATTCAATCGTTGTTCGATCATCACCCTTGAAAGTGTGGGGATGCGCACGTGTTGGACTCTGCTTCGCAGCGCCTCAATCATCCTCGAAGGCGTGTGAGTAGTGAAAATAAAACGTGCACTCCGGCTGCTCTCTTCCATCATTCTTCGCAAATACGATTGCCGTGCATGGCCGAGGTAATCGGCGTCCTCAATAACAATAATTCGGGACACTGGGGCTCGTCCGGATGACGGGTCGCGTTGCGATTCTTGGCCAGACGGCGGCGGAGTTCCGCCCCCTACCAAGCTCATGGAATGGTCAAAGGCGTCAAGACTTGTTCGTCCGGCAAGTGTGTCTTCTGAACCCGACCCTGCTGGGCGTAAGAACGCCTCAAACTTGGCCATTGCTCCTGCAGTTTTGGCTAAATCACGGGCTTGAAGCACGTGTGTTGTAGACGACCAAGCCGGGCCGAGAACTTGACGGCACACAAGACGATAGGCGGCAGTTTTTCCACAGCCTGCTGGCCCTGAAAGCAAAAGATGGGGGGGGTTGGATCCGACGGCTGCGCGCTCAAGCGTTTGAATCAAACTTTCTGGAGCGACGAGTTCCGAAAAAAAGCGTGGCTGGTATTGCTCAAGCCACATCGTCATAATGACAGCAAATTGACCAAGGTCTTTCAACTCTGCGAGAAAGTTAATTCTCACTCAGCGTTGATGCGCTTGGTGCCGTGACGGCGGAGTTTCATGAAAATACGGGAACCGCAGGCCTTGCAGCTGATTCCGTTTCGCTCTCGATGGAACGATTCCAGGCTTCCACAGTCAGCGCATTTGTAATCTACGAGTTCAACCATAATGTCTCTCTCCATTCACCGCGACCGTGCATCCCGTTTTGAACCTGTTTGTTGCGAACGGCTACGAATAAGTTCATCCAACGTCGCTGGAGCCATCACGAAAAGCTTGCCTGTTTCGTAAAGAAGCGTTATTCGAGAACGGACGGCTGAAGCCGTACGCTGATGCAAATGTGCTATTTCAATCAGGCAGCATTGGCTCTCAAGATTCTCGATGAGATGATCGTCTTCCGAGTCAGACCAAGGTCGACCGCTTCGAGATGACATGTGTGCCTCAGCAGAGGTTGCCACCAACCAAGCCGGGCATGAGGCGGATGCGGCTGCCTGCGTCAATGTTCATGGCGGCCACGTCAGCGGTGCTGACGAGTTGGTCGTTCACGAACACCCAGGTGCCTGGAGCGCTCTCAGCCTTCTCTGCGATTTCAGCTTGGGTCATCACCACTTCAGAGTGGCCAGATTTGTCTGCAATTTCGACATTGAAGGTCGGGGCGCTGCCACCAACCAAGCCGGGCATGAGGCGGATGCGGCTGCCTGCGTCAATGTTCATGGCGGCCACGTCAGCGGTGCTGACGAGTTGGTCGTTCACGAACACCCAGGTGCCTGGAGCGCTCTCAGCCTTCTCTGCGATTTGTTCTTGTGTCATCTGAACCACACTGTGGCCGGATTTGTCTGCGATTTCTACTTCAAATGTATTGTCCATGGTTTCCACCTTTGAGAGGAAGAAACTTCGACCACATATAAACCTCGGAAAAATCCGAGATTATTTGAAGTGGGGTTCGTTTCAACATCACAGAAGTTGAAGACCTTAAGCAGATATAAACATCAAAGTTTGAGGTTGGCTTGTCGACTCAAGAGATGGATTTGCATGCTGTGTTCAAGGATGGCTGCATTGGCCCATGCTTGATCGAAATCTGCGCCCACTGCATAGGCACCGTTGCCTCGGACAACAACACAGCGCATGTTTCCTTGAGTTAGCGCTTCTCTAACTTGGCGAAGATAATCTTCGGGCTGCTCTTCGTCGGGGTCTACGATAATGATTTTACCGATATGGTGCTTACCGATTTCATCGATTGGATTGAGCAATACAAGGTCCTTTTCGCAACTGGCCGTGGTCGTGTGGGGAGCATGCATGTGAATGACTGCCGCAGGACCACCGGTTACAACAGATACCGATGCCAGAATGACTTCCATGACGTGCCAGTCTGAAGGAGCGCCTCGCGGTGAAGTGCCGCCAAGTTGACCAGCACACAAACTTCGTTCATTCATCCTTGGAAGCATAGCCATGTGGCGGGTAGACACCATGATGTTGGGTTGGTCTGGCGAAATCATAGCCAGACTCCCCATGGTTGCTCGAATCAAATGTTCTCGGTCCAGTTGCCTCCCCATACGCACAAAGTCTGAAACGACGTGTGCAGGGATGACAATGTTGTTTTCAACAAGGGGGGGCATGGGAGGCTCCTCCAATTGTTCGATGACTTCGGTTGCTCCGACGACCGATTGACGCAAGCGAGCATTCTCCATGTGAAGCCGTTCAAGCTCCGCCTCCTTTTCCGCAAGTGCGATGAGCATGGCCTCTGATGGTTCTGGAGCCGGCGGTGTGATTTCCAGTTCTTCGGAAGGCCCTTCAGCCAAGACGGTCGTTTCTTGCGGTTCTTCGGCTTGAGGTTCAGGGGTCGGTTCGGATTCTTCCTCAGGGGATGCTTCGGTTGACTTTGGGGCGCTTTCAGCCTCCGATACATCCGCTTCAACGACAGCGTCAACAACCGCTTCAACGGTTTCTTTAGCAGCAGGCGTTTCGGTTGCGGGTTTCTCTGGCTCTTCCTTTGGCTCTTCCTTTGGCTCTTCCTTTGGCTCTTCCTTTGGCTCTTCTTGAGGCGGTGAAGCGTCGGGTGGGCCGCTGGGCGGGCCGCTGGGTGGACCGCTGGGTGGACCGGAGGGTGGGCCGCTGGGTGGGCCGGAAGGTGGGCCGCTGGGTGGACCGCTGGGTGGGCCGCTGGGTGAGCCGCTGGGTGGGCCGCTGGGTGGGCCGGAAGGTGGACCGCTGGGTGGGCCGGAAGGTGGACCGGATGGAGGCATAGGGTTGTTCTCGACCGGTTCTTCAACAGGAGATGAGGGTTCGGGCGCCTCATCGGCCACTTCTGAAACGGGAGGTTCGAGTTCTGCGGGGGGCTCTTCGTTCGCTTGTTCAGGCTGAACTTCTTCTTCTGGTGCCTTTTCAAGACCTGAGATGTCCCCAAAGGCGCCGCCCAGCATGTTCTCTAATTGGTTATTTTCAGCTTCTTCTCGTGCGATTTCTGCTGATGTTTTCGGTTTCGCCATGGTAGCACCCAATTCCCCCACATGGCGCGGCTTAAATAGCGGTTGCGCCCCCGACGGGTTAAATCTGCCCGCTTGGTGTAGAGGTTATCATGCAGGATTGTCATTCCTGCGACCCGGGTTCAATTCCCGGAGTGGGCGCCTCACTCTTCTTCAAGGAGAGTTTCGTATGTCTTTTTATCGTGGTTTATGGGTCGTGCGGGCAGAAAGTACCACATCAATGGAAGTACAAGAAGTGCATCCAAATTCTTCCCGAGCTCGATGTTAAAGGTTGACTCAAAGGCGACAAAAGACTTCGCTCCCGTTTCATTTTCCTCTGGCGGCTGTTCAATAACTGCAGCCCTGTCTTCTTCATCGATAAGTCCAAGATCGTAACCCGAGAAGTCCGCTTGAAGTTCAAAGCCAAGCCATATCGGCCTCAGTCTGATGTCCTCAGTGGAATGAGCAAAGGATCGTGTTTCAATTTCGGCCCCGGGGGCACCTTCTGTGGCTGAGCCCCCCCCGTCATCATCGTCGCCGCCGCCATCGTCTCCACCTCCGAGGCTTGCGACGTAGGCAATGGGGAACATAGAGAACGCAACGAGCGTCATCGCAAAAGCGAACACGCGCAGATAATGGCGCCACTTCCATGGCACCATCATGAGAAGTTCACTCAGAACGAGGAGAATGAGAGAGGCTTTGATCCAATTACGACCTATTTGGAGCCAGTCCCGATCGCTACCACCTGATTCATCTGATTCACCTGAATCATCTGATGGTGAACCTTGGTCGTCATCCCCAGTTGTATTGACGGGCATCCTCGCCGTATCGTCCCGTTGCAGCGTGTAGAGGGCGAAGGCCGTCGCCCTTTCGATGCGAACATCGATGAGGGTCTGTTCGTTGTCAATAGCGACGAGGGAGTGGAACTCTGTTGGCGAAGGTCTGCCTTCGGTGTACGAGGCCTCTACAGATGCTACAAGCCATGCTGAAATGAACACGTGAACCGCAAGCAGTACAGTGATCAGAAAGCGGACGCCCCCGGCAGCTGCAAAAGGACGCGGACGAGGCGGCTTCACAACCGCCCCTGGGCCTCGTGCTTATTGATTCACTCGTTGCCTTCACGGCGAGTGGCATTGCCTGCTAATGCTGCAATACCAACCATTGCAAGAACGCTCAGAGGAGATAAGAACGGAAGGAGGCCTGCATCGTCTGCAACTTCTTCAGCAGTATCTGGCGCACTGGTTCCATCGCCGTCAGAGGTTCCATCTTGGCCGAGGTCCAAGGTCGAAGTGTCTACTCCGGCTTGTTCTAGTGCGTCTTCAAGAGCGCTGAGGTCGTGGTCTTCAATGTCAACGATGTCGGAAAGGTCCTCAAAGTCGGCCATGGTTGTTTGAGCGGACTGAGCGGGTGTGCCGGTCAAGTAACGAATGGACATGAACGTCATTGGGAGGTCTTCACTGTAACCAGTGGTTTCAGGACCTGCGATGACGTACTTATCCCCGTCTTCATCCACTGCATAGAGCCCCACTCCGATGATGGTAGCGTGCTCGGTACTCCATAGTGGAGCCCACATGCCGTCGGTGTATGGGAATTCTGGGGCTTCATTCTCTGACACTTCCTCAAAGGTACTTTCAAGGTTTTCACCAAAGTTCTCCATAACGTTTTGGAGACCGGAGTCGGCAATTGCTTCAGCGATCGTGGTGAGGCGCTCGCTTGGGTCGCCCTCTGTAGAAACTTCTTCGCAACGTTCTTCTTGCCAGTAAGCTTCTGTTTCACCTGGGGCCACAAGAGCTACGATGACACAGTAATCCCCTTCGGTTGAGACATCAAAGGAGTCTTCCACATACGTAGCGGAATCGGTCTCATCAAGAGGCAACGTTTTGGATTGTATTACTTGTTGCCCGTCTTCAGGGACCAATCTCACTACAATTTCCACATCTGATTCGGCATCCTCGGTGCTGTAGTGACTCACTCGAGCATCATAGTTCAATGTCATTCCATCGCTGTAAACATCCATCCAATCAATTTGAGGGCCCATCCATATGTTGTCACACATCATGGGTTGCTCATAGACCGAGTTGCCGTTGAGCATGATGTTGCCTGTGGTACACATGACGTTTTCACCAAAGTTGAGGCCTGGATCAGTCATATCATCGTGTCCATAAGAGAACGCAGATCGTTCGTTACCGCCCTCCGGTGTAATGTCGCATGCGCCGCCATACCAGGAATCTCCTCCTCCACAAATTGTCATTGTATCGTTGTGGTACAAGATGTTTGCATTTGCCATGGGGCCTTCAAGCAGTGTTACTTCGACGTGATAAATTTCATTTGTGTTTCGTTCATCTGAACCGTCTTCGCATTCAGTGTAACCGTCGTTAATGTCATCCCAATCAACGGTTTCCACCATATTAGGCGTGGATGATTCGCATTCGTATGTGTTAACGTCCCCATTGGCGTATTGGGGTTCATCGGATCCGTCGGCACAATCGGCGGCGTTGCCGCCGTCATTGACGGCGGTCCACATGATTGTGGTCCCATCGTCACAAGTGAATGTTCTGTCAGTGAACGAAAGGTCATCCGCATACACGGCACCTTCGATTCTGTGAACTTGTTCACCGCTGTTCCAGTCTTCATAGGACTGGTAATTGGCGCCCAAGGTCATCTCATCTGACCCATCGTAGCAATCTTCGTATCCATCGTTCACATCCCATTCGTAAATCCACTGGCCACTGTCGCATTGCCACTGGTTTTCGTACGGGTCCCAATCGTCGCCATCGCTGTTGCCTTCTGCGAGGCTGCTTGCCCATTCATTGAGGAATGTGTCAACGATTGAATCTTCAAAGCTAGCTTCAAGGTCGTCAGCAATTTCTTCTCCGAATGCAATTGATGCGTGGCCAAGCACATTGCCCATCATCATGAACATGATTGGGTTTCCTGGAGGGCAGTCAACACACGCTACAGCATCAACGGTCTCTCCGTTTCCGAGGCTGACCTCGAAGTCTTCTCCTTCCATGTCAGACTCCATTCCGAAATCAGCACTGGCGTCAAACTCTCCGTCGTAGTTGCCGGATTGTGTGAAAGCGTCAGACACCGTCAAATCAAATTCTCCTGAGTCAAGGCCAAATTCTTCGGTTGGGAGTCCTGTGAAGTAGATTTCATAATCTGCAGAACCGGTGTAAGTTCCCAATACATCTCCACAATAATCCCATACTTCGGCTTCGTAACCTTCATCCCAAACGCCGACGTCGTCGTCGTCGTCGGTGCATCCCCATCGTGTTTGTTCATTCTCTGAAGCTTCAATGTAGATTGGGCTTTGACTCTGAAGGCGCCACTCAGCGTCGGTTGACTCCATGCTGTAACCAAAGTTAATTCCGGTTGCAAAGTCAACGGCGAGTTCTTCGCCACCACCTTCTAGAGCGATGTCAACATCAAGGGACATGTCTACGCCAACGGTCATGTCAATGTCCATGTCTGCGCCAACGAGTTTGTAATCGTCGGTGAGGTACTCGGTGTAGAGAATGTCAACGGTAAGGACGTTTTCAAACTGAGTGATGACGTCGATGTCAATGGAATTGTCGTTGCCTCCGAAGGATGCTGTTTCATTCCAATCTGTGAGAAGCACGCCGTCAAAGAGAATTCCGTGTCGTAGAACGACGTCGCTGGTCCGACTCCAAACCTGAACGTCGTCTCCGTTTCCGTCTTGGATGGTTTGCATGGTGATGTCTTCTGTTTGGTGAACATAGACATTGGTTGAACCGGTTGTCAATTGTCCGATGTCCAAATTGAATCCAGCACCTTCTGCGTCGTCCATGATTTCAGTGAGCAACTCATCGATGTGAAGGCCGCTCACGTTGGCGAAGTCATCATCGAGACTTTGCCAGTCGTATTCAACACCGTAGTAGAATTCTGATGGGTTAGTTGGCTGTGCTTGTACCATGGTAAGGGGGGCAAGAGCAGTCAACAACAGGAGGGTCACAAGCAGGCCGGATTGAGAGCGTCGCGTAACGGACATTAGCCTCACCGGCGTTTTTGTCCATATTAAGTCTATTGATTGCAGAAAAGGCTTATTTCTGGAGGTTTTCTTTGTTCTCCCGGCAAACTCGAACAAAGTTTTCAAACATCTCTTTTCCAAATTCAGAATCGTTTACCTCAGGATGGAATTGGAGCCCGAAACGGTTTCCCGCCTCGTTTTCCATACCTTGAACCTTACAGGATGGACTGCTTGCTGTAATGAAAAATCCGTCCGGCACTTCGTGCACTTCATCGTTGTGAGACTCCCAGACCGTCTGGGTTGGTTCGGTGCCTGCAAAAATCTTCCCGCCGCCTTGTTCAAGATTGATTTCCATCGCCCCAAATTCCGGCTCTGGAGACTCCCGAGCATCTCCCCCATAGTGTCGAGCCATGAATTGATGGCCTGCGCAGATTCCAAGAATTGGGATGTCCAAATCCAAGAATGCTCCGCAATTCCCCAACTCTCCGGTCAACCCGACTCGTGCAGCCCCGCCCGAAAGAATGAGTCCATCAAGTTCACGAATTTCACTCACCGGCGTGGTGTTTTCAATGATTTTAGTATCAACTTTGAGATACCGTAGCATACGCCATTCTCGGTGCGTCCACTGTCCACCGTTGTCAACAACATCAATCACAAGAGGTTTTTCTGACATCAAGGCCACCTTCCTTTCTTGGCGGTAGAGGGACGACCATGAACATGCCGATGCATCAAAGAGGGAGGGGGTTTTCCGTAAATCATGCGCACGGGACTCATGATAGGGGTGCTCCTCTCTCTATTGGTTGCGACATTACCGCCTGCAATGGCGTGTGAGACTGAAGTAGAGCGGGTGCTCAACGGCGGATTTCCCTCCCCAACCGGCATATCTCCCAACAAAGATGAATCCATTCGTGAATCGGTAAGGTTGGCCGGCATCGGGCAAAACGTGGCTCGTGAAATGTTGTGGCAGGTTTTGATGGGCGCTGAACTCAGTGAACGAGCCATCGCGGATGAAATCGACAGGGCCATGATCGAAAACGGCTCCAACCCTGACTGGCCTTCCTTTTCCACAATTGTGGCATCCGGCGCCAACGGAGCCATCCCCCACGGCGACCCAACAAACGATGGCGCTGGTCCAAAGCAGGTGCAAATTGGTGATGTTGTTGTTGTGGACCTTGGCGCAAGAGTCAACGATTGGGTCAGCGATGTCACGAGAAGTTACGTCGTCGGTGGAACAACAAATGAAACCATCATCAAGGCTTACATGGCCGTTTACGATGCTCAAAACCTCACCTTTCCACTGATCGAGGCAGGTACGCCTGCATGGGCTTTGGACGATATTGCTCGCGCCCACATTGAAGAGCAGGGCTTTGGAGAAAACTTCATTCATTCTCTCGGCCATGGATTTGGAGTCTGTGTCCATGAACCTCCTTTGCTCTCAGGTGGGACCGACGACCCATTGTTTGGGCTTTCATACAATCAACAACCGCTTGCACCGTACGATGCCATCACCATTGAGCCTGGAATTTACCTGGATGGATGGTTCGGAATTCGAATCGAGGATGATTTTTTGGTCAATCAAGAAGACCATGAATTCATGACTGCTGATTTGCCTCGTGATTTGGATTGGTTTATGATTGAACCAGATGCTTACGACATCTCGATGGCATTCAACCCTCCCGTTGAAGAAAGCATTGATTCAAATCAATTTTTACCGGTGCCGCTGGGACTTGTCGAAATACTCTGTTTAGTCGGACTAGCAGGACTGCGCCAAGACCGAACGGAAGAACACGATGAATGATTCAAAGCCGATGGTGGAGCGTTACCGTTCCGCAAACTCGGCACCAAACCTTGGTTCCGTCCTTACGAGGTGTTGCACCGGCGATGTCAATGCTTGCTCCGCATTCGCACTTCACGATGTTGTCCATGAGGCTCCGAAGCGGACGGGCTTCATGAAGTGAACGCTTGGTTCATATTGTAAAACGGCATTCAAATGCGACAAAACACTTTGAAGTTGAAAACCCTTTGATTTCAGAGAGGGTGGCCTCAATTTCATTCGCCCCGTGATCGCTTAGAAGTTGCCGGAGGGCGTCTGTATCTTTGAGAAGATGTTCACGTTCACGGATGGCCCAACCTCGAATCATAACGGGGTTGCCAGGTCGCAAAAGCGGCAGGAGGGCGGGCAGGTGTTCCAAGCTATCATGGGGTAAATTGACCAGTAAAACGTCTGCTTGTTCACGAAGGGTTGGGTTTTCGCCCCACAAAAGGGCATCTGCACACATGATTTCTGTCCGTTTCAATGGGCCGTCCGAACGCTTTGACCCCCAATATTCAACGTTCATTCGCAAGAGTTCAACGGCGTCAGGATTCAAGTCGCCAACAAGGCATCCGTCAATCAAGCCTGGCTCTGCAAAAAGAAGAGGGAGGGCCGGCCCCACTCCAGCATAGGGGTCGGCGAGAACAAGGGGGCGGCCAAGGTCCCCCCTTAATTTTCGAATGGAGGTTCGTGTCTTCTCTCGTTCGCTTGACAATCGCGTTGAAAAATAGGCTTTTGCTGGGTCGACCCAAACCAAATGGCTGTGTTCTCGTACCCTCGTCCGGGTGTGCTCGGTTCCATCTCGACTTTTTAGAACGGTCAATTCACGAACGCGGAAATCTCCCTTAACCCCTTCATCCGCGCATACGAGCCGAATGTTAGGCAGTTGTTCCAACATGGCTTGAGCGATACGTTCTCCATGTGGTGATGCAGGTCCTTCGAGTTTGACGATAAGGACATCGCCTTGTATTTCATAGGCCGATGGCCATGTGTCCAGAGGCAACTCTTGCAATTCCTCTGGCAAACGTTCCGTCCAATGAACCGGCCCTTTGCCTTTCCCTTCCACCTCGATGTGCGAATGTCCGTCCCAACAGAGGTCTGCCTCCTTTGGCGCGTGTTCTGCAAGTGGAATTCCTCTGAAGTCGCCTTCTAAACGAACAACTCCAGCGGTGGTGAGCAACCAATTTGACGTGCGGCACAAGGCCAGCCAATCTTGAGTTTCCGCACTCGGCACTCTCAAATGACGCATGGCCTTCGCTCAAGCCAAGCGAACGGGAGGTTTGAGCATGGCGGAGAGTTTCACAACAACGCAAAACCTTCCTTCAACCGGACTCCTTCTTGTTGGAATGGGCCCTGGGAGCGTTGGCGCAATGACGCTTGAAGCCGTGGAGGCGGCCACTGCCGCCACGCATCGAAGGTATGAGGCCTACACCGCTTTGTGGCCGGATGAGGAGCTCGACCTGCTCGAACAAACCATTGGCCCAATTCAGCGCGTCATGCGGCCTGAGGTTGAGCAACCAGAGGATTTGTTCGCACTCGCATCCACTTCGCTCGTGGCCCTCTTGGTCGTGGGAGATCCTCTTCAAGCAACCACTCATGTGGATTTGCAACTTCAAGCGATTGAAGCAGGCATTGAGTGCCGGGTGTTTCACGGCCTCTCAATTACCACGCTTGTCACCGGCGCAATCGGCCTCTCAAACTATCGGTTTGGTCGCCAAACAACCCTTACTTATCCTTACGGCGGATGGGTTGCAACATCGCCTCTTGAAACCATCGCCCTCAACCGATTTACTGGGCTGCATACACTGGCTCTCCTCGACCTCGACCCTACCGGCTTAGGGACTGGTGACCAGCGTCCAATGGCTCCCAGCGATGCAGTTGAAGCGATTGTATTGATGCGTGAGAAAATTGAACAGGGTTTGTCTGAACGTGAGTTTTCAAATGACAGCCCTTCGGACATGATGATGAAAGAAGCCTTGCATTCGTTTGTGGCGGAAGATGTGCACATAATGCGAGTTGTGCTGTGTTCTGATATGGGTACTGACGACCAAACCATTGTTTCGACAACCGTTGAGGGATTGAGGAGCCAAGCCGGCGGTCGTCTAAATTGCCTTGTTTTTCCAGCAGCGACGGGTGAAGTTGAAGAGAAAGGGTTGCTTCGTTGGGCACGGGAGTAGAGAGGGCCATGTCGGAAAGTGTACTTTTGCTGCTCTCTTTTTTGCTCTTTATGCTTTTTTTTGCTGGCGTTGGACTTGCCTCAATGCGAGTTAAGGAAAATACAACGGACGATTACCTCGTAGCTGGGCGAGGAATGCATCCTGCACTTGCAGCATTGTCGGCGGTGAGCACCTGGAATTCGGGCTACATGTTCATTGGATTCATCGGTTTTGTTATCCTTCAAGGATATTCTGCAATCTGGATTGCCGCAGTTTCTACCATCGGGCAACTGGTTGCATGGATTTGGCTTTACAAATACATTCAGAAAGAGGGGGAAGCCCGTGGAATCCGGTCACTCTCTTCTCTGGTTTCGAGTACCAGCGGCTCGCCTGAAGCAAAACTGGCGGGCGTACTTTCTGTGCTCTTCCTCTCGATTTACGCTGCTGCGCAACTGACCGCCGGAGGTGTTGCTCTCGAAACAATGCTAAATTGGTCTCCAACGATTGGAATTCTCATCGGTTTCGTGCTCGTCGTTGCCTACTGCTATGCGGGTGGAATTCGGGCTTCAATTTGGACGGATGCCGCCCAATCTTGCGTGATGATTGTTGGTTCGACCATTCTGTGCCTCGTTGCACTCAAAGCAACGGGAGGTTTCTCGGGACTCAACGATCAGTTGAATGCCATTGACCCGGCCATGACCAATCTTTTCCCATCTGGGTTGAAGTTTGGTGCAACCCTGTGGATTGCAGCCTTCTTCTTGGGTGGATTGGGCGTTGCTGGACAGCCTCAAGTGGTGTCTCGAGTGATGACCCTCAAGGACGATAAAGCCCGTAAAGAAGCGATGGTTTGGTTCTTCGTTTGGCAGACACCATTCATCATTTTGATGTTCCTCATCGGCTTGTCATGCCGTGTTTTGTTGCCTGAACTGGGCACCAGTGGGGCAGAAACCGGCCTTCCACTCCTCGCCATGGAGAAATTGAGTCCGTTCCTCGGTGGGCTCATTTTGGCCTCAATTTTTGCGGCGACCATGTCCACTGCAGACAGCCAAGTTCTTGCCTGCACCGCAGCCATCACCGATGACATTCGGCCGGAATGGAGCCAAGACCACAAGACAACGAAGCAAGTGACGCTTGCTGTTGCTGTATTCGCCACACTGATTTCCCTTGTTGGACAACAATTCCCTGGATTTGGGGATTCGGTGTTCAAACTCGTTGTCCTTGCCGTCTATGGATTGGGTGGAATCTTTGTCCCACTCATCTTGGTGCGAATGATGGGTTACGAGCCAGATACCTTCCACTCCAGCACAATGATGATGTCCGCCATGAGCGCAGTGGTTGTTTGGACCCTGCTTGGATACGGTGGATCGGATGGGATCTTCCCCTCCGTACCTGGAATGGGTGCTGCATTTGCTGCTCACTTCCTCATGTGCGCTCTACGTGATTCCTCAATAAGCAATCCCTTCGGACGCTACGCTGTTCCGAGTCAAAACGGACTCATCATCGGAGGCGTTGTTGTCTTGCTGCTCACGGCCACCGTAGAAGCCAGTTACATGAAGCTCGGACCAAGTTCTTCATCGTCCTCTGGAAACGTTGTTGGCGATTACCAAGTGAACGGAGAGCTTTCCTATGTGTTGCTTGATTCAGGTACTGAATACGTCGCAGACGGAACGCCATGGAATGAGACCTTTTCCACTGATTCGGTCGATAACGCAGATGCCCTCAACATTGTGGGCCTGAAACTAACGCTTTCATACGGCGAAGATGAGGAGTCCCAGGGAGGGGTTTGTCAATCGGAAACTGCAGCAGATACCATTTCAGGAACGGTCTCTCACCTTGAATTCTCTTTGAACGCTGCGGGGCAAAACAGCGAAGAGAATGACGGCCATGAGGTTGTTTTAGAATGGTACAATTCCAGCATGATCGGTACAAATGTGTCAGGCTTGACAATCAATGAAATCATTGAGCAGATTGATTCCATGGGCGCTGGACTTGGCGAGCACACTACAGAAATTTCTGTTGCTGCACAAGGTGATTCGTGCATCATTAGCGGAAGCAACGAAGACAACGGTGAAGAAGTGACATACACGATTGAACTCGTTGTCTTTGACTACACGATTGAAGCCGTCACAGCGTGAATTGCTGGCCCTGCTTTGCTACACCCCAGCCCATGGATTGGACCTTTCGTGAAGCTTCGCTGTTTTCATCATGAAGCGGATTGGTGTGGTTCAAGTGAATGAAGAAAATCTCCGGGTCGCCTTCTGTGCGATTCCCAAGACGGTTCAGTGTGTCACAAACTGGAGGATGGGGGACGTTGTTTTGTCGCAATGCTGGAAGTTCATCCATGTCCCAAAAAGTACCGTCGATCAAAGCGATGTCAACCTCAAGAACGTTCAACCATTCGCGAATTGACGTGCATTGATGTCGTTTTAGTGTGCTGTCCCAGTCGTCGTGGTCGGGCAAATAGAGGAGGGAGTGGTTTGGCCCTCGTACAACAAAGGCGTGCATGTCGGAGAGTTCCGCTCGATGGGGAACATGGACCGGTTCAACCCTCAATTCATCCGACAAAACGATGCGGTCATTGTGCATGAAGACTTGTTCGGAAAAGACGCCTTGAGCAAGCATGAGGGCCCATTGTGGGGTTTCCTCCATCAGATGAAACATCGAGGATGAGACGTGGAGGTTCAGGCCGTGTGCATTCATGGTCTCCTTGCCAAGAAGGCCCAGCCCGTCAACGTGACCAAAGTGAGCATGGGTCAAAAAAATAGATGAAAGCGGGGGGTGCTTCCAGATGGACAATTGACCGGCTAAATGGCGTGTCGTATCGATGAGATGTCCGTTCCCTTCTTGGTCAACCAACCCCAAACTTACAGGATAGCGGTGTGCGCTCAGAGGCAGGTCGATGCAGCACTGTTGCTGACACCCCGCTTGAGGGAGTCCGCCGTCTTGAGCCGTGCCAAGAAGGGTTGCAGTCACCATAAACAGGGGTATATGCGCTACATGATAGTGCTTTTCAAAGAGAGCCTCATCAAGAGAAGGCCTCAAACGCTCAAGCCTGTCCGGAGAAAACGGGAGTATCATGGCGGCACCATCCAAAGTGGAATTTCCTGGCCAGAAGAAACAGCGCATGAAAATGCGTGGGACGAAGCAGGCCAACGAGGCCACGGCGAAAAAACTCGCCCGGCAACTCAGTGCGTTCCAAGAGAGCCCTCGTGGCCACTTGCCTGCTATGAACTTCAAAGGAAGATTAAGTTGGGGGCGTACCGACCCTGTCACAAAAACCCTGAGGGAAATTGAGCGCATCATCAAGAAAAAGAATGACCTTGGTTGGCTCTCAAAGCGAATGATGGCGCGTCGAGGCGATCCTGTCGCTAAGGCTTTTGCAGGCTCACTCCATGCCACCCATGATGAACAATTTACACTCGTTGGACAATTCAACTCCAGCTCATTTGGTTCTGCGTCCTATGTCCGAAGAGGGGATGGAAAGCCGGGTTATCTGGCTGGGATACAGAACTTTTCCAACCTCACCCTTCGCATGCTCCCATGGGAAGACCACGCAAAGAAAGGAATGTATTTCTTCAGTTGGGAAGGAGGGTTTGTTTGCACTGGCCCAAACCCGAATCCACCAGAAGAATGGCTTGCGGATGTACTCAAACGCTCACGGTTTGACATGACCAAATCAACCGTTGACGATAAGACAGTATGGGTCACTGAACGGCTGGACCCCGCTGCTGTTATGGAAGGAAAGGGAGGCGAAGAAGGATTTGTAACGCTGCGTTTCCATCACGGCCCGGTCGTTGGAATTGATTTTGATTCCCTCAACTCGTTCTCGAAAAAAGATGCATCGTTCATTCACCACCTCGCATTGTCCATGCTGCCGCCCCTTCTCCCGTCCATTTTGTCGGTTGAGGCTTTTTATCTTCCCAAAAAATGGCCTGAAGGTAAAGCGTTACCAGCGGCGTGCAGCGAAGGGATCGAACGTGTTGTTGACGCCTGGCAGGGGCTGACCTTGAATGAGGGGTTGATCGCTAACGCCATCAAATCTACCACGCTTGAAGGGATTGAAGATGGCCTCCTCATCGATGAAACTTGGATGCCAGGGGCCGATGTTGAGGCGATTGCCGAAGCTTTGGAACCCCTTGCGGGCTCACCTGACGAACGTACCCTCACCGCCCACATTCTGCGCGCTGCAATAGAACACCCTCACGAGAACAACGATTCGCTTCGAATTGAACAAAAAGGAACGACAGAACAACGTGAAAGTGGTGGGATTCGAGTTCTCAAAGGCGTGACGTGCGGCGATATTCTCTCCGCATTTTGGGAGACTCATGGTGAGCAAAGTCTCGCTGGCCTCGGCCTTGAAGGGGACGAAGCCACTGCTATTTGGGAACAGCAACATTCAACGCCGAAGCCTTTTGGTAAATTTCTCAAAGGTTTGGATAAGGCTACAGAACTCGCACGGCAAAAAGCACGATTCCCATCGTTGGAATCAAACGACGGTCCTGCTGCAATGATCCACATGCTCACGGTAAAAGGACTCACTTTGGGTATGGGGTCGGTTGAACGAGAAGCCACGGGCCGCCACGATTCTATCGACCGCTCTGCAGCAGCATGGGCATGGCTTGTTGCTGTCAATCGTTCAACAGGGCAAGAATGGCATTTTGATTCAAACGCACGCGACCGAGGAGGAGTATGGTTTCCAGCGACAAAGCATCTCCACGAAACCGGGCAAGCCTTGCTGGCTGCCGGCGATGATGATATTGGCGTCTGCCGGGATGCATGGCATGAGGCGTTTTCAGCGCTTCGCGCATTGATTGGAGAATAATGCCTCAGTGAGGCATGACAACCCAAACGGCTACGAGAACCAGAGAAAGGCCGAGACTCATGTTGAGTCGCTTTGCATTTTGAGGTGAATTGAGCATGGTGCTCAGGCGGGTTCCGAACATGGCCCAAGTCAGTACTGCAGGGTATCCCGCTAAGGCATTGACTGCAACAAGGATGATTTTGCTTCCAATTCCCTCGCCAAATAAGGTCCCCCATGCTGCCATAAGGGCCAGAAAATGAACCCATGCCTTTCCATTAACAAGTTGCAAAGCTGCCCCAGTACGAAATCCCAGACGTTGCGTTTCTTTGGCATCCCCTGCGGATTTGGCTTGGCTGCGGGCAATTGAAATTCCAAGGTAGGCAATGTAAGCCGCTCCGGCATACGTCAATGCATCAAATACCGCTTTGTTTGACTCGATTGAAGCCGTAGCCATGCCCACTGCGATTCCAAGTGTTGACCATCCAACGACCATTCCCCAAGTTAGAGGAAGAGTCGCACGAAAGCCGTGCTGAGCGCCATGTGCGGCGCATAGCATGTTGTTAGGCCCCGGTGAAAAACACATGGGGATGATGAAAACCAAAAGAGCCAAGAATGCAGTCCAGTCCATTTCAGCACGCCCTAGAGGGTTGTTCAAAGGGTGTTGAGAGCGTCGTTGATGTCCTTCCAAAGGTCTTCAACGTCTTCAATGCCGATACTGAGGCGAACAAATCCCGGTACGGCGCCTGCTGAATGACGTACATCTTCTGGGACGAACATGTGGCTGGAATTAAACGGACATTCGATCAGCGATTCAACGCCACCGAGACTTGTTGCTTCGTAAATCATCTCAAGACCTCTCATGAACTTCAGGGCCGCATCATCTCCACCTTTGACAACAAAGGCAACCATTCCCGCCCCTTTAGGAAGAATGCGTTTTGCAACCTCGTAATCGGGGTGAGACTCAAGGCTGGTGTGAAGAACATAGTCAACATGGTCGTGTCCCGTGAGGCGTTCTGCAAGCGTTGCAGCGTTGGTACAAATGCGTGGCATTCGAACATCAAGCGTTCGCATTCCTCGCTCAAGGAGGTAGCATGCGTGCGGGTCTGGGCTTCCTCCGAAGTGAACCTTGCGCATGAAGATTTGAGCGATGAGTTCTCTTGAACCGACGACGGCCCCGCCGATGATATCGGAGTGGCCACCAAGGTATTTTGTGGTCGAGTGGATGACCAAATCAACGCCCATAGTAAGGGGTTTGCAACCCCAAGGCGATGCGAAAGTGTTGTCGATGACGACCATCACATTGTGCCGTCGGCCGATTTCAACCATAGCAGGGATGTCGCACACCTTCAAAACAGGGTTTGTTAATGTCTCAATGTAGAGCATCTTGGTGTTCGGTTGGATGGCTGCTTCATAGGAAGACGGGTCCTGCATGTTCGCCATACTTACTTCGATTCCAAAACGGGTTAACTCTTCGGTCAAGAGCCCGTAGGTTCCACCGTAAACGTCTGCGCTGGCCACGATGTGGTCGCCTTGATTGAGGAAGGAAAGCATGGTTGCTGAAATGGCTGCCATCCCTGAGGCGAAGGTTTCAGCATCTTCACCTTCTTCAAGCGCCGTTAATTTCTGGGCTACTGCATCTGAATTCACCGTAGAAAGTCTGCCGTAAAGGAGCGTGTGTTGAGCGCCTGCAGCCCATCCAGCATATCGCTCATCCGTCAACTTGTATGTCGAGGATTGAAAGATTGGCGTGTTGACTGCGTCGCCAATGTGTTGTGTGCCGCTGTGAACTGCTTTACTAGCAAACCTGTGGTTCGTGTTATCGTTCGACATGACCATCAACAACCTTCCCACACATGGGTTCTCCTTCAAGGGTTCTCCTTTTCGGCTTCGTCTTGTGGAGTGGTCAGTTCAACCAAAAGGTTGCCACAAAGAAGTACAGAGCCCCCGAACAAAATCCACCATGTCCAAGGGACGAGGCCAAGACTGAGCCCAAATATAGTCGCCCAAACCGGTTCAAACGCATAGATGATTGCAGCTTGTACCGGGTGCATGTGGCGTTGATACATATTGAGCGCTAACAGGCAGAAAAATGAGCCTCCAACTCCAAGGAGAACAAGGGGTAGAAGGACGCCTTTGGTAGAGAGAATTGTGGGAATCATCGACCGGATTTCTCCAGAGGCGGCGAGCATGATGACCCAAGCCCCAGCGCAGACTACCGCAAAGGACGTGAGTGAAAGACCAACAGGGTCAAGGCGTTTCGTGAGGGTTTGAGTGAACACAATATGAAGGGCGAAAAAGAAGGCTGAAATCACCGTGACAATTTCTCCCCACCCCCAAGAAAGGTGCGGGGGGCCTCCGATAAATCCGGCTCCGAATGTCGCAAGAAACACGCCCCAATAGAGCGTTGCCCGGGGCGGGTGTTGGGTCATCCGAACGCTGAGCATCGCAGTCATGACAACATAGAGCGAAGTAAGAAACGCCGATGTGGAGGGGTTGATCTCTTCCAAAGCGACCATCTGCGTAACAAAGCCAACGAGCATTAATCCACCCAGCAGTGCGCCGCCGCGCCACAATTCCTTTCCCTTGATGGCCGAACGTGCATTGGAGAAAAACAGCAACATCAGCACCATGGCGATGAAGAAACGCGCCCCAACTAAAAAAGCGACAACCGGGACGGTCCCATAAAGTTCCAATTCGCTTTCAAGGGCATTCAATGCCTGCTTCATCCAAATGAATGTTGCACCCCAAACCAGCGTGACGCTGAACAAAACAAGTGCAGCAGTTCTCCGCGTCGTATTTGACAGAGAAGGCGACTGTTTTTCCCGCCCCCCCATGCTCGCTGGGTGGTTCGTAGGGGTCATGAGCATGATGGTTCATCTTCATGGACAACGCATATCCTCAAGGAGTGCCCCTTCTGTGGGACCTTCATGAGCGGTACATCTGCTGTTGAGTCAGTTCCCTGGAACAGCCCCATTGATACGGGTGAACTCCCTAAAAACGGAGCTTCATTCGACTCGATTGTTGTTGGAGGTGGACCCGGTGGAGCGTCCGCTGCAGGCTATCTAGCCATGGGTGGTCAACGCGTCTTGTTGATTGAAAAGGACATTTGGCCAAGAGACAAAATTTGTGGGGATGCAGTTGGTGGTAAATCTTTGAGTCACGTTCAAAGGTTAGGTGTTAAGGAACATCTTGAGCAAACCCCTCACTTCCGCGTCACAGGGATTCTCTTTTCATCACCAAAAGGGCATGAGGTTCGTGTCGCTCTTCCCGAAGAAGATGTTGCCCGCCTTGAAGCGGGTTATGCCCTGCCCCGGGAACAATTTGACACGCTCTTGTTTAGAGAAGTTCAGGCAACGGTTCGAAAAGCAGGTGGGGCCGTGATTCAGGGCGGAGAAGTTCGCCAAGTCCTCTACGATGACGGCAACGGTGGCGAAGACCCTGGGCCAAAAAGTGGCGATGCTCGCCACGGTTCAGGAGTTGTTGTACGAATCGGTGGAAGGGGTGGAGAGGAGTTGACGTTTCACGCCTCAAACCTCGTTGGAGCCGCAGGTTATCGTTGCCCCGTCGCTAAGTCAATGCTTGAGGAGACGTACGAGGAACCCATGGTTGACCGCGACCACTACTGCGCCGGTTACCGTGAATATTGGACCGGTGTCAAGGGATGTGAGGCTCAAGTCGGCGACATTGAGATTCATTTCGTCGACTCGGTTCTGCCCGGCTATTTCTGGCTCTTCCCGGTCTCTGAAGGCGTTGTTAACGTTGGAATTGGAATGGTTATGTCCGAAATGGACAAGCAAAAGATGAAGCTCAAGGCCTTGCAATCGGACGTGATTGCAAACCACAAATTGTTCAAAGATCGGTTTGCTGATGCGACCATGATCGAAGGTTCTGGTCGCGGTTGGCAGTTGCCCTTTGGCTCACCACGAAAGAAGGCCAAATTGCAACCTCGTAGGTCTGCTGCGAATCGCGTGTTCTTGGTCGGAGATGCCGCCACATTGGTTGACCCGTTCAGTGGCGAAGGCGTTGGAAATGCATTGGTTAGCGGGGAGTTAGCTGCACAACACATTCTCGATAAGAAGGCCCCGATGGACTATCAGAAGGCCCTTTGGGATGCTTTGGGTCCAGAACTCACCAATTCACACCGCATGCAACGAATGAGCCGAAAGGCATGGCTCCTCAATTGGTTCGTCAAGAAGGCTTCAAAGAAACCTGTCATTCAAGAAATGATGACGGAAATGATCGCCAGTAAAGAAGCGCAAGAGAACCTGCACTCGCCATGGTTTATGTTCAAGACACTGATGTTCTGAGGGAAAGATATGGACGCTCAACTCAACGAAATTGACGCTGTTTTTCTCGACCTTGACGGGACCATTTACCTCGGCGGTGACCTCATTGAGGGAGCAGAGGCGTTTCTCCAACGCTGCACAGAACGTGGTGTGCGCCGATATTTTTTGTCCAACAACTCGTCCAAATCTGTTGAGCAATATTTGAAGAAATTGCACGGTTTAGGATTGGAGGCAAAAGCCGACGATGTCCTTCTATCAACGCATGACCTTCTGGCGTGGCTCAAGAAAGAGAACGTGACGGAAACGTGGATGGTCGGAACCGAGGGAATGCGAAGCATGCTTGAACAGCAGGGCATAGCGACAACGAGTTCTGCGCCTCAATACGTCGTCCTTGGCTACGATACTGAATTGACGTATGATAAAATTTCAATGGCTAGCATTCACATGCACTCCGGCGTACCATTGGTGGCCAGCCATCCAGACATGGTGTGCCCAAGTCCTGATGGCGGACTTCCCGATGTCGGCGCCTACCTTGCGATGTTCAAAGCCACGACCGGCCAAGACCCCGTTCACATCACGGGTAAACCAAATGCTGGAATGATTCTTCACAAAATCGAAGCCCTTGGCTTGGAACCTGGGCGATGCGCCATGGTCGGTGACCGATTGTATACCGATATGGCGATGGCTACAAGGGCGGGAGTCGTGGGCGTGCTGGTCTTGTCAGGAGAAGCAACTCGTGAAGACGTTGCAGCATTGGACCTGGACGCTGAACAACGACCAACCTTCATCGTGGAAAGCGTTGACCAACTTCTTCGGTGAACGGCATGAATTGGTCCCAGCGATGGAAATGGTGGCGCCAGAGAAAGGTTTCATCGCCTCCTGACGACATTCATCGTGCTGGTGAGTTGGCTGAACAACGGTTGGCTAAAATCAGCAGAGCTGCGGGAAAAACCAACGGATGGAACGTCTTTGAATCGGTGCGCATCCCCGATATTGAACAAGGTGGAAAGCGGGAGATTGACCTTGTAATTGTTGGCGGAGGAACGATGCTGGTGGTTGAACAGAAACATTGGTCCGGTTCTTTTACCATCAACCACAAAGAAGAATTTATTCAAGAACGGAGCAACGGAACAAGCCACAATCACAGCACCGTAAGTCAGCGTATTGAACGAAAAGCCAAGATTCTCCATGAGATGTTCAAAGCACGCCATCCAGATGGTAAGGAAATCACGGTCCGTGTCCTGTTAGCATTCACCCACCACAAACTCGAGTGGCCAAACAACGTTGGGATACTCAATTCGGATGTCAGAAATGAAAATCAATTCATCAACTTGTTGGAAGAAGAAAACCCCGGCCCCCTCAACCAAGACTTGTTTGATTTCGTCAACGGGTTTGGGACGTGGGATGAGATCGAATTGAATGGGGGATTGATGCTCAAGGGGGACGTCCTCGGATTGGGGCTTGGTGACGACATTGCTCGATGGCAGAATTCGTGTGAAGAGCCACTTCTCGGTAATGCGAGTCACGCCCGCTCATTCTTTTCGCTGTGGTCAAAGGAGCCGTCAAACGTTGAATTATACTACGGCCAACAGCATGTGAAAGCATCGCTTCCATACGGTAAATCATTGCGAATGCATGTTGTCGGACGAAAAGAGCCTGAAGATGTTCCTTGGGCCGGTATTGTTCGGCTCAATCTTTCAAAACCTCCATCAAGCCCCTGAAGGAGCCTGGGAGAGGATTCAAACACCAAGAGCGTGGCCGCTTATTTGTGGCAGAAGCATGGATTGAGGCCATCGGTTTGTTGGCCGGGGTTGTTGGAATCATTGCATGGGTTCCTCAAATCATTGAAGTGTGGAAGCATAAACGTCACGAAGGAATTTCGCTTCCTACCTTCGCCGTTGTTTTCGTAGCACTTTCAATGTGGCTGCTCTACGGAATACTTGTTGACTCCTTGGCGATGATCGTAGCGAATGTCATGACCCTTGCTGTCATTCTCACCGTAATCATCGGCGTTGTTCGTGCTCGAAAGGACGAGCGAGGAACTTCCATTCAATAAGCCGCTTTTGTGGTTGAAATAATCACGGAACCGATCTTGTAGGGGTCCCCGTTTGAGGCGGGACGGCGGTCTTCAAGGCGACCTATCCAGCCATCATCTACCGTGCTGATGGGCACGCGAATTGATGCGCCTCGATCCGAAACACCGTACGAAAATTGGTCAATGGATTGGGTTTCGTGCAGGCCGGTCAAACGGAGTTCGTTGTGAGCACCGTATACGTCCATGTGCTTCTTGATGTTCTTTCCAAATTCTTCACAAATTTTGTTGAAGAGTTCTTCCCCTCCCTCGTCTCGCATTCTTCCATCGCTGAAGTTGGCGTGCATTCCTGAACCGTTCCAGTCTCCCTTGACGGGTTTTGGATGGTATTCAATGTAGTACCCGTAGCTTTCTGTCAAACGGTCGAGAAGGTAGCGTGCAACCCACAATTCATCACCCGCTCGCTTTGCACCCTTTGCAAAGACTTGGAATTCCCACTGGCCACAAGCAACTTCTTGGTTGATTCCTTCAAAGTTGATTCCTGCATCAAGGCAAAGGTCTGCATGTTCTTCAACAAAGGCGCGTCCGTGTGTGTTTCTCCCACCAACTGAACAATAATACAATCCTTGAGGGCCTGGATATCCACCGACTGGGAAACCAACCGGGAGGGTTGTTTCAACATCCATGATGAAGTATTCTTGCTCAAATCCGAACCAAAAGTCTTCGTCGTCATCGTCAATGGTTGCCCGTCCGTTGCTGGCGTGAGGTGTGCCGTCTGCATTCATGACTTCACACATAATCAAGAATCCATTGAAACGTTGAGGGTCTGGGAAGATTGCAACCGGTTGAAGCAGACAATCGGAGTCTCCACCTTCTGCTTGGAGGGTTGATGAGCCGTCAAAGCACCACACTGGACAGTCTTCGAGTTCACCGGAAAAATTGTTTTTCACCAGTGTTTTACTGCGCATGTTTTGCGTTGGTTGGTATCCATCAAGCCAAATGTACTCTAACTTTGCTTTATCAATCATAGTATCATATGCTTCGTTGATAAGACGGTTTATGAAACATACGCTCATAATATTATCTTTTTACATAATCATTTGACTAATTAAGAAATAATATGCAATTCTTTTGATTAATTGAAATCGTCATTCTTTCAATTGTATGCTCGTATGCCGTGTTTTTCGAATTATTTTGCGGCATCCGAATAGATTCTTTACCCACCCGTGTACAATCAATAATGTTCGTTCCGAGGGATGCAATGCAGGGAGAAGTAATTTATTCTGATTCCATTATAACAGATTCATGCGAGGTTCGCCGTGTCAAGTGCGCCCGCGTTTTATGTTCCTCGCCCTGCTCAGTTTGGTGTTTGTACTTCTGTGTGCCCCAAGTGCCCTTGCTGATGAGTCATCAGGGAGCGATATCGAAGATACAGCAAACTCACTGGATTTGAATGTTCTTTCAATGGATTGAATATCCTCATTCCTGGGACGTTCACCATCGAACTCAACGACTACTCGTAATCACTGGTTGTTGGCGGCATCTTCACCTTGCGGGGTGAGCAACATGCTGCTTCCGTCCCTCGTAATGTGGTCTACCGTGAGCATTCCTCCGTTCACAGTAACGGGACAAAGAAGACCGCACGCTGGTGCGAGGTAATCCTCTCCTGTTTCGGTGAGGACAAGGCGGATTCCGTGCCCTGCGGGTAGGTTGGCGTCAATGGCCTGAAATTCCATCAACATGGTCAACGTTTGACCGGGGAGGACGGTTGTTGGGTCGCTTCCACCTTGATGGTAGCGGATGTCCATGGTGGCGTGGCCAAGGCGAAGTCCGGTTTCCGCATCTTGCATTTCGGCAAAGATTTGCCCGCCGTCCATGGCGGCTGTTACATCTAGATGAAGTCGGAACAATCCTGACAGGTGGGCATCTTGGTCGGCAAAGAGAGCGGGGCATTCGAACGTTACGCTCATTGCACCGCCGCCAGCAACGCTTGCTCCCACAACACGCTGGCCGTTTTGCGTGCAAGCGTCAAGGGGTTGTTCCAATGGTTCTGCATCGAGTGGGGGCCAAGTGGATTCAATTCTCCACTCGCCGTCATTGCGTTGAATTTGAGCATGAAGTTCGGGTTGAGGCCCTACGCCTTTGAGGTAGTATTCAAACCACTCAAAGAGGTCTTGAGCCCAATCCCAACGCGTCATGTTTTGAATGGCTTCTCCGCCGTATCCTGAATCCTGATTGTTGTGTTTTGTCCACTGATCGGGGTAATTGTGTTCCCACTGTCCAAGCATCCCACGAACTTCGAAGCCTTCATCGATAAAGGTCTGATACCACGGGAATACTTGATGGGGGTCAACGTTCCAATCCTGCATTCCCTGTACCCAGTATACGCTGCCCTTGTAATTCTCCAAGGCTTTGGAAATGTGTTCTCGCTCGTCGTAATAATTGGCCATGTAAGGGTCGAGTTCCCCGGCGCCATAGGTGACGGGCCCTGCAAAGAAACCCTCGATGATGTCCGGGCAAATATTGTCAAAGTCGTCCTCGTTATAGTCGACGGTACTGCTGAAATAATTCATGTGCATGACTTGGCTTCGTGCTTCTGCACTACCGTTCTTGTAGAGAAGTGGGTGGAGGCCTGTTGTGCCTGAGATTGGAACGATGGTCGCCAGGTATTCGCTTCCAAGGGCCGCAGCTTCCCACTGTGTTGCGCCTTCATAGGATTTACCATAGAGGCCGACTTTGCCGTTGGACCAATTTTGTTGGCCCAACCATTCCACCGCAGCGTGAATGCCCCAGCCCTCACCTTCGCCACGATAATCAAAACAGCCGCTTGATTCCTCTGTTCCGAATACCGAGACCTGGGCAAAGGCGTATCCGTGTGGAACGTAGTTTTCGTAGATGAATTCGCCCCGGCCCGCTCCAACAACGTTGGTCGCTCCGCTTTCCGAACCGGGTTGTCCAAAGGAAAAGTAGGGGCTGACAACGGCGATCACGGGAACCGATTCACCTTCAAGGGTGTTCGAGGGAAGCCAGTAGGAGAGGTGGACGTTTGAGGTCGCGGGCCCCGTTTCCCAAACGCCCGATGTATCAACTTCAAACGTTGCTTCTTGGACCGCAAGGGCTTCGTAGGGTCCTGGTTCGAGGACATAAGAGATCGAACTGGTCCAATTCCAATCCAATTCGTGACGGTCCCAAACTGACGGGTAAAGCCCATCCATGCCTTCCGCATCACCGTTTTTTTCGTCGCTTAAGCAACCTGAAAGCGGCATGAAAAGCAACAGGACAGCAAGAAATAACGCCTGTCGCATGGGTGGATTGGCGCGGCGGTCCATCATGAAGGTGATGTTTGTTTGACAAAACGCCACGCCGCAAGGATTGAGGGCAGGGTCGGTTCACCTTGGGTCATGGAAGCCGCAACAATTTGGGGAGAGCGATGGAAGTCGGCTACCAACAGCATGGCCAAAGAATACATGGAAGTTGCATGCCGAAAGCAGAGTTTGGTATGCCTTGCCGCCGACAAACCAACCATGAAGGAACTTGAGGATCTCATTGAGAATGTTGGACCCTATATCGCAGCGTTAAAAACCCACGTTGACCTTGTAGAGGATTGGACTGCTGAGCGCTGGGAAGCGTTCTGTAAGCGTGCATCGGCACACAACCTTTTGATTTTTGAAGACCGTAAATTTGCTGACATCGGTAAGATCTCTCGTCACCAAATGGGCGGAGTGTACACCATCGGTTCTTGGTCTAACTTGGTCACGGCGCATCTGATTTCAGGTCCTGACATCGTGGACGGCCTCCAAGCCGGTTGGAGCGATTATGGGAATGAAGGTGGGGTGCTGTTGCTTGCTCAGATGTCGAGCCGTGGAAACCTACTCAATCCAAATTACACGGATGAAGTCGTCAGGCTCGGCATTCAACACACTGGCGTCTTTGGATTCATCGGCAATGGGTCCCGTCCCGAGGAACTCAAACTCTTGCGGGCTAACGTTGGAGTGGAAAAAATGATTTGGACTCCGGGAGTTAATTTGCAAACCGGCGATGGAGCCATGGGTCAGCGCTACGGCGACCCAACTGAGGCTGTACTTGCAGGTTCGGACTGCATCATCGTCGGTTCCGGAATTCACGGCTCTGATGACCCCGCATCTTCTGCGAAAGCATATGCCGATGCATCTTGGGCGGGCTTGTTGAATCGTTAGGCACATCTTGATGTCCTCCTGCGTGATGGAGGAGCCATGGCGGTGAATGTTTTCTTGGGATTATTCATCGCAGGATTAGGCCTTGCATTTCCTCTTTGGTTGATTTGGCGCGCCTATTCAACATCAAAGAAATTGGAGCAGGGGTTGCTCTTTGGAGACCCTGCCCTTTTGGAAAGCGACCAGTTCAAAATTGACCGAGTGACGCTTGGGCCTCAAGGAACGCAACTGATTGAAAATGTTGATTTTGTAATGGCTCCTGTGCAGCAACAACCAGTCGTACAAGGAGGTGTAGATTCTGACCGAATATATTGAAATTGAGCGGCGTTTTTTAGTCGACGGGCGTGAAGAAAAACCTTGGCGCACCAATTCAACGGCCTCAGATATCAAGCAATATTACCTCCCTCAAGGGGCGCTTAGCCTGCAGAAAGGAGTATTGCTTATCGGATCTATGGCCCTTGTTGAGCCCAATGAAGAAGAGACAAGAGTGTGGGCAAAAGTTCAGCAGTGGATGGCCCGAATTCGGGTTCGCGATGGCGTCTTTTTTCTCACCTGCAAGTCAAAAACATCACACGATTCCGCTTATGAATTGGAATGGATCATCGACGCTAGAACAGGAGCAGTTCTAATTGAAGGAGGGTTTTTCCCCCACGTTGAAAAAATACGTTATGTCTGGCCTGGCCCAGATGGAAAGGTGTGGGAAGTTGACGAGTTTGAAGGCACCCTCGCTGGACTTATATTGGCCGAAGTTGAACTTCAACAGACGGAAGAAGAAGTGACTATCCCTAAGTGGATTGGGCAGGAAATCACTGGATTGTCTTCTTGGTCAAACAAATCACTGGCAGACACCATCGGTTCATGAGAGGGTTGTTGTCACCGCATCAATGATGCGCTCAACTTCATTCTCTGTCAGTTGATGGTGGATGGGGATGGCTACCAATCGAGACGCTACGTCGTCTGTGACTTGGAACGTAGCGTTGTGTTGCGGATGCTTTGAGTAAACCCCTTGGCGGTGGCACGGTTGAGCGTAATACACCCTCGAGTCAATTCCTTTCCCGTCCAATGTTTCTCTCAGTGCATCGGGTTCATCGACCAAGAGGCAGTATTGATGCCAGGCATGTTGTGTGTTCTCTCGGATTTTTGGGAGGCGTATGCCTGGAAGGTTGGAAAAAGCTTGAGTGTAGAGTTTGGCTGTGGCTCTTCTGCGTTCAAGCCACCCCTCAAGCCGTTGCAATTGCACGCGGCCAATGGCCGCGGTGACTTCTGACATTCTCAAATTCGAACCCAATTCGTGCGATTCAAGGCGGGCATCTCGGCCATGATTGACCAAGGCGTCCATTCGTGCAGCTAAATCGCTTCGTTTTGTCATCATCATGCCGCCTTCACCACCAACAGCAAGATTCTTTGAAGGGAAAAAGGAGAAGCACGCAATGTCTCCCAGGGCTCCTGCTTTTTGCGACCCATTTTGAGATGCTCCGTGGGCTTGTGCGGCATCTTCGATGTAGGCGATGTTGTTGTTCTCGCACCACTGCTGGAGTTCTGGAGCGCATAATTGTCCGAAAAGGTGGACGCCGATGACCGCTTTTGTTCGTTCGGTTCGGGCCGCTTCCAACGCATCAAGGTCAACGCACCAGTACTCTGCTTCTACGTCAACGAACACGGGAGTTGCGCCAACCAATGAGACGCATGTTGCTGTTGCGATGTAGGTGAGAGACGGAACCAGCACTTCGTCGCCTGGACCGATGTCCAACAAACGGAGGGCTCCCCACAAGGCCACTGATCCGCTTTGACAGGGTGTGCCTTGCAAGGCACCACAATACTCGGAGAATTCTTTTCCGAAGGCTTTGGCTTGGGGCCCTTTGACCCAATGAAGGGAGTCAAGGGTTTTTATCGCAGCATCCCGCATCTCATCGTCCCACGAAGGTTTGGCCATGGTGATGCGTTCCATGGTACGGCGATGTGTTTCTCCTCCTTGAGTCTGCGTCTTCACCCTTGTTCCAATCGCGCCTTTCAAAACCTCCCACGCTTCTGCGCGGTCATGGAGTCGGAAGATGGGAGGCCTACTTGGGCTGACGATTCGCCGTCTGAAGGCTCCGGTAAAGGAAAGCTTGCCGACCTCGTTGGCGACCTTTTGAATTCCACTGAAGAAGTCAAACCTGCTTTGATTCGAAAAAAGAAGTTCAAGCCAAAAGGATTGTTTCTTGGTGCGCGAAGAGACAATGGAGAACCGATTGACATCAAACCCCAAATTCTCGCACGTCACGCAGCCATGCTCGGGTCAACCGGTTCGGGAAAAACGGTCATGGCCAAGGCCCTCATTGAGGAGGCCGCTCTTGCTGGAATTCCCTCGCTCATTATCGACCCGCAAGGCGACCTTGCCCGTCTAGCCATGGGAATTGACCCGGATGACCTTGAAGCCCAAGACGGAGACGTGGCTCGTGCGAAGCAATTGATGGAGAAATGTGAGGTGCGGATTTGGACTCCGCTGCGTAGCAAAGGACTTCCTTTGTGCATTGACCCGTTTCGCGCACCCCCATCTGACCTCGACCCCGAAGAAGCGATCACCGCTTGGGACATGATGGCTGCAGGGTTCGCAAACTTAGCAGGCTTTGATGTTGAGAAGCCAAAGGGAAAGACGGTGAAGCCTTACCTCTACGAAATATTGGTTGAAGGAACGCGATGTGGGTTGGACGTAGGTGATTTCCAAGCGCTCGCTCGAGTTGTTCGTGAACCCCATCAAGAATTCATTCGCCATCTGTATCCTGAATGTTTTGAAGAAGATGTTGACCCTGAAGACAAAATCAGCCCACCGACTTGGAACGAGGTGATGATTGAGCACAGGTTGACTGATTTCGAAGAGCGTCTGCCAAAATCAACGAGAGGTGAGTTGGCCAGAAGACTTTCAGCGTTTTCCTCTGGAGTTAACCAGTTGTTGTTCTCAAACGGAGTCCCGATTGACATTGACGCTTTTGTTGAACCCGCCATGCCCGGTAAGATTCCATTGAATATTGTCTACTTGAATACCATTCAGGATGAAAATCAAAAGCAGTATTTCGTCCAAGAATTGTCCCGTGAACTCTACGATTGGATGCTTACGCAACAACCTGCTGAAGGTGAGTTGAAGTTGTTGTTCTTCATGGATGAAGTCGCTCCGTATCTCCCTCCATATCCACGGAACCCCCCTGCTAAGGACTTGATTAAATTAATTTTCAAGCAGGCCAGAAAATACGGCGTTGCATGTGTTCTTGCGACCCAAAATGTAAGCGATGTGGATTACAAAATCCTCGCCCAAGCCAATACGACGTTCATCGGTCGTTTCACTCAGCCGCAGGACGTTGAGAAGGTGCGCCATTTGCTCAAGGAAAGTGGAGGTGACCAAGACTTGGTCGCCCAATTACCAACCCTTGGTCCGGGGCAATTCCAAATGGTTGCTCCTGACGTCGACCCAAATCCTGTTCCCATTCAATGCAGATGGCTCTACACGGACCACGGTGCGCCACTGAACGAAGACCAGGTGGAGGAAATCATTGCTCCCGAAATACGTGCATGGGCCAAGACTCGTTCGGCTCGCGGCGGGTCCACCCGGGGTTCAGGCGCGGCGCACGCTGCCAGCCGGGGCTCTTCGTGGACCGGAGGGGGTGAATGGGAAGACGGCGCCGCCCAGAGCATTGTTGAAGCCGCTCGCATCAAATCGGTTGGCGGTATGGCGGCAGCAAGTCATGGCGTCGTGGATGATTCTGCGTTTGAAGTTCGGTTGATGGGCGGCTTAGCGGTACTTCGGGACGGTCGTGACCCGCTCTACACCATGCAAGCAGTGGTTAATGTCGCAACCGTACTTGCTCTTGGTTGGATTCTTTCTGCCCTCATGCTCGCATGGCGTGACAGTTCCTTGTCGGGATGGTGGTTGCTTGCTGGTGCTGTAGCGTGCATCGCCGCGGCTGGCGTGTTAATTCTTGAGTCGGTGCTTGGCCATGATGCCGAATTGCTCGCAAAGATCAGTCGGTTCGCCCATACCTTCCAGTTGTTGCTTGTCGGATGGTTATGGTCGCTGTTAGCATGGACGACGTGGGGTTCCCTTAACCTGCGAGGGGGCGAGGCGTTGCTTGAAGTGGTCGTCGTTTGGATCACTCTGTTTACCGCCATTGAATACCTCACTCGGTTCAAGCTTGGGCGGATGCGGTGGAACGGGGGCTCAGCGCTGGACAAAATCGCAGGTGTTTCTGCATTGCTTACCAAGTCTGAATTAACCGAAATGAAAGCAACCTCACGAGAACTTCTCAGTTCCATTCGGTGGATACTCCACGGAGTTACCTTGGCGTGGTTGTGCGTCTTGCTCTCAATGAGCAGCGGGGTTTTGCCCGCTGATTCTACTGCGACATGGGGCAGGCCAACGCTTTGGTTAGCATCGGTCTACGGGTTGATGTTTTGCAGTGAGGCATGGTTGCGCCTTCGAGGAAGAATGCCGCCTGAAAACATCGCATAATAAGCGCATATACTGAGGGCGGGGCATGGGTGAAGAACTCGAAGAACCGGCGTATGACATTCTCCAAAATTACGGTAGTTTTGAGTTGCGGCGTTATGCCTCCACCATACAAGCCCGGGTTCAAACCACAGGCCCTGGGCGACGCCCATCGGTTGGTGGTTTTCGGCGAATAGCAGGTTATATTTTTGGCGGAAACCAAGACAGAACTTCCATTGCAATGACGGCGCCGGTTGAAACTTGGGTAGAAGAAGGACGCGAATGGATGGCGTTCACCATGCCTTCTGCTTACACGCTTGATACACTACCGCTACCGGTTGACAGGGGGGTTTTGCTAACTGAATGCGAAGGACGGGATGTTGCTGTGCTGAGTTTTTCAGGGCGGTTTCATCAAAGTAAAAGTCAGAAGTTAGGCCAACGCCTGAGGTCCATGGTCGTTGAGCAAGGACTTAGGCCAACTCAAGAGCCGATTCTTGCCGTTTATGACGGCCCGATGACGTTGCCCTTCAAGCGAAGAAATGAGATGCTTTTGCCCGTTGAACGCGTCTCCATGCGATGACCAGAAGTGATCCTTGTGGCCGCGCCCTGTTCGGGTCGCGATTATGAACCGACGCCCTCAACATCTGCACGAGCATCATGCCGGACCACCCGTTTGTACCGTTACAATGGAACGAAGTGCCCCCCGCAACAATGCTCGAAGTGGCTGAAGCGAACTATGCTCTCATGAAAACAAGAAGAACGACGCGCCACTTTTCCTCACGTCCTGTTGAACGGCGTCTGATCGAGTTAGCGATCCTAGCGGGCTCAACAGCGCCAAACGGCGCACACCTCCAACCTTGGACGTGGGTTGCAATCAGCCAAGATGAATTGAAGGTGCATCTTCGCGATGCTGCTGAAACAGAAGAACACAAAACATACGATGAGAGAATGCCGGAGGCATGGTCCGAAGTATTGCAGCCGTTAGGCACAGACGCTGTCAAGGCCCACCTCACCGATGCTCCATGGGTTGTTGTATTGTTTAAACAAAAGAAACGTCAGAGGAGCAACAAAAAATGGGGCCCAACATACTACGCCACGGAATCCTGCGGCATTGCTGCTGGAATGTTCATTCAAGCGGTCCACACCATGGGGTTGGTCACCCTTACCCACACCCCCTCTCCGATGGGCTTCCTCCGAGAGATTCTCGGTCGGCCATCGCATGAAGAAGCCATGCTCGTCATGCCCGTCGGGTATCCTGCTGAAGATGCTGAAGTGCCCGACATACATCGTAAACATCTCGATGAGGTTGCGGTATTCATCGAATGACGGTACCTGTCCTGTCGCGGTGTTGATATACGCGGGGCGAGAGCCGAACTTGCCGCAGGAGTCGCCCAGCTTGGTCAAAGGCGCTGGGATGAGGTCCCAGTCCATATCGGTTCGCAGGTTCGAATCCTGCCTCCTGCACCATCATACGCCAAATGGAAAGGTTCATTCGCGCCCAAGGTGAAGTAAAAATAACTTTAACCAAAACGGGTTATTTCCCGTCATGGAATACCGCTTGACGGAATGGGATCACATCGGCACTCAATTTTCAAAAATGTTCTACGGGCTTGGGGATGTTGTGTTCACAACAAACTCCCTCTCCTTCTCTTCGACTGGCCCCGTGGTGGCCACTGGAATCGCATTGACGAAAGAAGGAGGGTTGGTCGCAAGCATGCCGTTGCACAGCATTGATTCGTGCTTTGAACGGGTTTTTTTTGGAGAGGATTTTGAATCAATACGCCTTGTTGGGCCTGCGTTTGATTATACGTATTCCATTCCGTTGGAGATTCTTAGGCTTCGTGAGTCTGCTTGAGCAATGGGTACCCTCTGCTCATACGTTCAAGCAAAGGGTGCCCTCTGATTAGTTGATCTTCATTTCCCATTTGGCTTTGCGATTACTTCATATTGGCTGACTTACTGCCCAAATTATGCTCAACTCTCATTCAAACCACATTGAATTTTACGAAGAAAGGGCTTCAAGAAAAGAAGATTTCTTTCTCAGTCTATTTTTCATATTCCCGGAAATGATGCTGTTATGGATAATCACAGATCTGTATTCCAATGATTCACATTCCAACATCATATTGGGATTTTTGCATGAAAATTTTCACCTCTTACCCATCGTATGTAGCATATTCAACCTCCTCATCATGTTCGCATTTACCCAACAACGCATTTCAACCGCTAGAGAGGCGTTAGGCGGGACGCTTATCGATATCGAACCGAGATATATAACTTCGAAAGGAGTAGGGATTCTCACGAAGGTGCACCCGAAAGATTTGGGAATAGGAAAGCCAATTCACGAGAATTTCAATGATAATCTAAAATCAGGTGATTTTCTCTTCTTGAATGGAGCTCGTATAACTGAAGTAAAGGAAGAAGAATACACTTGGACTGAAACTGTGTCAAATCATTCATCATATGATGAAGGTGAACGTTATGGTTACGGCGGAGGCCTTGGTGCTTCGCAAGTAATTTATGGAACCTCGATAAGGATCCACACGACATTGATGCATGACGGAACCACATACTCCGGAGGGAATTTCAATGCCAAGGAAGAAGATGTTCTCGATGTTATTGTTAAGATTTCAGATATCAATGAATCTGGTGTCAGAGTACGTCATTGTAAAACACTCTCATCAACATCTAGTGATGACGAAGATGAATGAACCTTGCATGAATCTTTTCATTAAATCTGAGGGTCAATGCACAAACCCACTGATTCGTTTTAGCCCAATCGAAGGGCTTGCAGTGGGTCTTGTCAGACGCTAGGCAGTGTACTGGGGGACCGAGCACCCAATGTGTTCTTCCATAATGTCTTGAG
>ERZ807291.76-NODE-76-length-135834-cov-44.587705_pt1 | contig 135834 bp, 129 predicted proteins | sample MGYA00521257_ERZ807291 | MGnify/ENA primary metagenome ERZ807291 (study PRJEB31413, sample SAMN03169783) | marine metagenome | biome: Marine; feature: Water; material: Subsurface seawater | place: North Sea | collected 2011-04-28 | depth 1 m m ... | reverse complement strand
CATCCAAAACTCTGTAATTACGGGCCAGATATCTTCCACGGAACGATCGACGATTAACCATCGGTATGTTCCTTCCCTTCCGATTTTAATATCGGGGACTTGAGGCAAAAGATTCGTTGTTTTAACACTGGTTTCCGACTCCTTATTCTTAGAATATTTAGAGAAAGTAGCTTCGGTCTCCCCTGGAATATCATATCGATCACTTTGTTCTATAGATCCTAGCTCGGGCGGAATCGTAAGCGGCTCTGTTCTCGCGCCAACACCCGAAGACTTATAGTCGACTTTTCTCTTTTCAGAAATCGTATCGCACGCTATGAGACTAAACCCAAATACGATCGTTAGAAAAACTCTCTGAAAGAAATTAAAATTCATTTTTAATTTACTCATTATATTATCGATACTATTAACGTTGATACAGTATTCACAGTGTCACGCCCGCGTGCAAGAGAGCATCATGCACTAGCTGATGAAACTCCTCATCTAAGTCTACGAGAGGAAGTCTGATACCTTTTTGAATCTTACCCATCTTCCCCAACGCCCATTTTACAGGTATGGGATTAGCTTCCAAAAATAGGGTCGTGTTCAGTGGAGATAGCTTATGATTAAGTGACCGAGCTTCATCAAAATCACCTGACAAAACAGCCTCACACGCCATCTGAGTCTCTTTTGGAACGACATTTGCAGTAACCGAAATCACGCCCTGTGAACCTAACATCATGAGAGCCATAAATGTCGCATCATCCCCACTGTAAACACTGAAATTCTTCGGAGTTTCACTAATTAATTCAGCGCCCCTGGCCATGTCTCCTGTAGCGTCTTTAATGCCAACTATATTGTCAACTTCGGCAAGTCTGAAAACGGTTTCATTCTGCAAATCGGCTATAGTCCGAGAAGGCACGTTATACAAAATATGTGGTATGTCAACACTTTCTGCAATTTTGCGAAAATGTTGATATAAACCCTCTTGGCTCGGTTTGTTGTAATAAGGCACAACCGATAAACTCATATCTGCCCCGACCTTCTGGGCATGTTGTGATAGATCGATAGCTTCAGCAGTTGAATTAGCGCCTGTGCCGGCAATGACTGGTATCCGACTGGATGCGTGTTTCACTGAGTATTCAATTAGGTCTGCATGCTCATCTACATTTACGGTCGGCGACTCTCCCGTTGTGCCCACTACGACGATGCCACGAGTACCACAGTCGATATGCCAATCAATTAGATGCCCTAGGGAGTCGTAATCTATACTTCCGTCCTCGAACATTGGAGTCACAATCGCAACCAGACTTCCAACTAACATCGCCACCTCCGAATTTACAGAAAATTAATACTGAATATATCTTTTATTTTACCCTAATCACTCGTTTTAAATCGTGATATCAGAGTAATCAACATCGCCTGAAACAGCACAAATCCTCTGAATTAGAGAAGGCTTAGGATCACTAACTCTCCCAGCTTCATACAATAAAATCTGCAGCTTTTTGTGCGTTTCATCGATTAACTCATTTGGGCGTAATAAAAAATCTGGATTACTTGGTCTACCAAAGCGCTCATTACCAACCATAAAAGTTTCATATATCAAAATACCCGATGGGGAAAGCGTATTGACTATATTTTGGAGTATGGGTCGATAAAGATAATTCGTCACAACAATCGCATCAAATTTTCGCTCTGAAAAGGGCCAAGCACCTACCTCAAGATCAAACTCATAAGTATGAATCCCGATTGACGATGATATTTTTGACAGCGCTCCGGGGCTTTTATCTAATGCAGTAACATCGTGCCCCCTACTGGCCAAATAATGCGCATGCCTTCCTGATCCGCAAGCCAAATCAAGAACGGTTGAGCTAGGCCTTAGCAGCTTAGAGCATTTGGTTACCCAGACTGAGGGAGTTAGACCTTCATTCACGCTCATAACTTTCGACTATATAGAGTTTAGATGACAAAAAACTGCAAATTGCAACTTAGCGAGGTATTATAATCTACGTTAAACGTATTTAATATTTCTAGGGTTGCCTGTGCTGATAAAGGGGTTCGAACAATTCTTTTACCCTCTATAATCTCATTAATCTTAATTTATATAAAAAATGCAATCTAAATACCCGTTAAAACTATTCGTTCAATTTTCTATTTCGCTAGTTGCATGTTTATTATGCTTGGGATGTAGCGCTGTATCTGTTTTGGCGCCCATTGATGACAAATTGAGCAACGGCGTCGTTAGGTTTTATGAGGATGGGAAATATTTAAAAACTCGCGTTTATCTCACTAACTTGACACCATTTAGTATTTACAGTCTGAGAATTTATTCGGTTGGGGATTGTCGTGACCCGTTAAAAGGTAGCATTGGGCAACCATTTGATCATACAACCCACAATTTACAAAGGAACGCAATTGAAGCGAACGAAATCGGTAGCTTAGGTGCTGTGACTGCTGACGAAAATGGCTCAGTTAAATCGCAATTTATGATTTTAGGATCTAAGCTAACTGGACCACGTAGCGAGAGCATCCTTGGAAGATCCTTAATCTTGATAGCTAAAGACCAAAACGAGGTCATGGGCCGCGCCATTGCCTGTGGCTTAATCAGTAAAAACTCCACGCTATAGCCCAAGGAATGATGGTTCCCGTATTAAATCCTGGAGACCCATTCCCCCCCACCACTAACGCCCTTAAGGATCCGGACGGGCTACTCGCAATAGGGGGTGATTTGTCCACAGACACACTAATTCGTGCGTATCGTTTAGGGATTTTTCCTTGGTTTACTCAGGGGCAACCAATACTCTGGTGGTCACCTAATCCTAGATTAATACTTTATCCAAAAAATTTAAAAATCTCCCGCTCACTGCGCAAAATATTACGAAAAAATACATATCACGTCACCACAAACGAAGCTTTCATATCGGTGGTCGAAAAATGCGGTCCTAAGCGACATAATGAAAACGAGAGCTGGATCACTGACGAAATGATAACTGCATACGAAAAATTATTCGGCCTAGGAATCGCAAAGTCAGTTGAAACATGGTTGAATGGTGAACTGGTAGGCGGCCTGTACGGAGTATCGATGGGAGGTGTATTTTTCGGCGAGTCAATGTTTTCCCTAGCGCCAGACGCTTCTAAGGTCGCATTAGCGACCTATGTAGACGTTTTAATCAAAGAAAATGTAACCTTGATCGATTGCCAAGTATATTCTGCGCACCTCAGCTCTCTTGGGGGTGAGATGGTTGATCGACTAATTTTTGAACAAATGCTAACCGAATTAATTCCCGCCTTAGATACACAAGAATATAAAAGTATTCAGCTATGAGCGATTTTCGAGACCTACCGATCAATCAATTACAGTTTTATGCAACAGCCCCGTACGCGTGTAGCTACCTTCCCAAAAGACTCGCGAGGTCCCAAGTAGCAACACCCAGCCATAAAATCAACGCGTCCATATATTCAGAACTTGTGCGCATTGGTTTTAGGCGTAGCGGTGCATTTACATATCGTCCAATATGTGATTCCTGTTCAGCTTGTGTTCCAGTTCGAATAGATACGAAAGACTTTAAGCCCTCTAGATCACAAAAAAGAGTGATGACACGGCACTCCCACCTAACAACCGAGGTAATGGACTTAAAAAATTCAGCAGAACATTACGACCTCTACCTAAAGTATCAGAGTGCACGTCATAGTGGAGGCGGAATGGATCAAGACAGTCAGGAGCAGTACCGGCACTTTCTTCTTCAAAGTAATGTAGACACAAAACTAGTTGAGTTTCGTAATTCGAAAGAAGTCGTAGCAGTCAGCATCGTAGATAACCTTGAGGATGGACTATCATCGGTTTACACCTTCTTCGATACCGAAAACAAGTCAGCCAGCTACGGGACATACAGTATTTGTTGGCAGATAGAGCTATGTAAAAAACTAGGGCTTAGATATCTTTACCTCGGCTATTGGATCAAAGAAAGTATAAAAATGTCCTACAAAACTCGCTTTCATCCAATAGAGGGGTTAATTCAAGATCGCTGGATCCCACTAGAATCAATTTAATTTAAAAAATACATGTCCTCAATTTTTTACGACACATCAAAAAAAATTCTGTTTCGACTTGATCCTGAGAGAGCTCACGACGTTGCACTTTGGAGCCTTAAACATTTAAATGCCTGTGGATTCTCCTTCAATAAAAACACAATTGTAAATAATCCCTCAAACGTGATGGGTTTAAGTTTTAGAAACAAAGTAGGACTTGCGGCAGGTTTAGACAAAAATGGAGACTTTATTAACTCCTTACAAAGTCTGGGTTTTGGATTTATCGAGCTTGGAACTGTCACCCCAAAACCACAAGTTGGCAACCCAAAACCCAGACTTTTTCGTATTCCTGAAGCGGAAGCATTGGTGAACCGCTTGGGCTTTAATAACAAAGGTGTCGATTATTTAATCGACCGAGTGAAAAGCTCAAATCGAAATGCAGTAATCGGCATCAATATTGGTAAAAATAAAACTACACCGATTGAAGACGCGCACCACGACTATGAGCACTGCTTACGAAAGGTCTACACCCTCGCCGACTACATAACGATTAACATCTCGTCACCAAACACAGAAAATCTAAGAAGCCTCCAAGAAAGTGCTAATTTACACATGCTGCTCAAGCATATCAGTGCAGTTCGCGAGATACTTCGAAATACCCATGGAGTAATGACGCCCATCGCTATTAAAATCGCTCCAGATCTGGATGATTTTGAATTAGAAAATATTGTGGATGCTGTAAGAACCTATGGATTTAATGGCATTGTTTCAACCAATACCACAATACAAAGACCCAACAAAAATTTAAAAAACTTGTCTGAAACTGGTGGGCTAAGCGGGGGTCTTCTAACCCAAAAATCAACAAAAATCATTCAGAAAATATCTAATCTAACGCAAGGCTCTATACCTATTATTGGGGTTGGCGGCATTCTTACTTCCCAGGATGCACTGGATAAGATTAATGCAGGCGCATCACTCATACAGCTATATTCTGGCTTAATTTATAAGGGGCCAAAATTAGTTAAGGATTGTGCTCAAGCTATCTCCCAAGCTGAAGTGCCTGGTAAGTAAAAGGTACTGAAAGCTATTTATAAATATGTCCTCTAAAAAAATTGCAGCGACAATAAACGAAATACTGCCGCAAACTCAATGCCAAAGTTGTGGATATCCTGACTGCTACGCTTACGCGGAAGCAATATCGGTATCTCGAGCAGATATAAATCGCTGCGCACCTGGTGGCGCGAAAGTCATCCAAGCCCTTGCCGAGTTAACGAATGCGACTATGATCCCGCTCGACAAAGATATAAAACCAACAGATCTTGAATCAACTGCAATAATCGACGAGGAATTTTGCATAGGTTGCACTTTATGCATTGATGCCTGCCCAATTGATGCGATCATAGGGTCAGCTAAAAAAAACCACTCAATTTTAAATTCACTGTGCTCAGGTTGCGGACTCTGCTTACCCCCTTGTCCGACCAACTGCATTAACATTGTTCCCCTTGACAGAAGCGTATCTCAGATCAAACCCGCCAGCCTTCAACTCATGAAACTCGATCAAGCCTCGCGCTCCAAACTATGGAAAGAGAAATACGACTCTAAGCAAGCACGTCATGAAAAAAAGGCTGCAGAAATGGAAAAACGAGTATCTCCAGAAAATAAAAATTCACTCCATATCAGTAAGGCTCAGCGGATCGCTTCCGCGATGAAAATTGCTCGAAAGAGATTGACCGGATCACACCTCAATTGAAACAACTGAATAATATCCCTTGATACATGAATAGGAATAAACGCACCTTAATTTTCTCGAGGTTAGCCGAGCAAAATCCAAATCCTACTACTGAGTTAATCTATAAAAGTACCTTTGAGCTACTAGTCGCAGTAATACTCTCAGCCCAAGCTACTGATACAAGTGTAAATAAAGCCACAAGCTATCTTTTTAAAAAAGCTAACACTCCTGACTTATTGTTGAAATTAGGAATTAATGAACTCACTGATAAGATTAAAAGTATTGGGTTATACCGAACTAAAGCTAAAAACGTTATTTCAACTTGTCAAATTCTAATCGATAAATACAACGGTGAGGTACCACGAGACCGGCTTGCACTTGAGTCACTTCCTGGCGTCGGCAGAAAAACTGCAAATGTTGTTCTGAATACCGCATTCGGAGATCCAACAATTGCTGTGGACACTCATATTTTTAGAGTCTCGAATCGAACGAAAATCGCGGTAGGAAAAAACGTTAATGAAGTAGAGCAGCGTTTACTAAAACACACTCCTAAAGAATTCTTGAAGAATGCCCACCACTGGATCTTATTGCATGGTCGATATGTATGTAAAGCTCGTACACCGGATTGTGACTCTTGCATAATACTAGATTTGTGTGAATACAAGAAAAAATCGATCGCATAAAAAAAGCTCCGAAAATTGGAGCTTACAAGATCAGGATTTATGATGCTCGGTTTTACTTTGGAACTGACAATGTGCTGTTCTGACTCTCAAAGTATTTACCTAATGCCTCCATTTCTTCTCCCGACAATGCGCTAGAAAATGCGGACATAACTGCATTGTTGCGGACTCCAGTTTTATAATCCATTAAAGATTTAGCGAGATAGTCCGCCTTTTGGCCGCCTAATTTCGGCGCACCTAACACCATGGCATTTCCATCCACGCCGTGACAACCCACGCAAACCTCACCGACAATTTGAGCCGCATCTCTAGTCACTCCATCTTCCGCTTGAACAAACCAAGTAGCAGACGTACCCAATACAAGAAAAACTATAACCCAACGGTTGAACATATCTTTCAACTCCCCTTAAATATACTTAACACAAATTTATCAAAACCAACCTGAGGCCTACTTAATCTTTTTGATCACCCGAATAGTAGGCTGCTAAATCGTCTATATCTTGATCACTTAAGTTAGAGGCAATCGCATGCATAGTCTCATTAGTGCGGTCGCCATCTCGGTAAGCCTTCAGAGCGACTACAAGATAGTCATAGCTCTGCCCCCCAATCTTAGGCACAGAGTAGACAGTTGGGAAGGCGGTTTTGAACCCATCGATACCATGACACCCTTGGCATTGAGCATTAAGCTGGGCTCCCGCCGCCGGATCCCCAGCGGCGAACGTGGATGACGCAACAAAAAGAGCCGAAAACGCCATAGTTCTCAATAAATTAGTAATATTCTGCACGTTTAAATCCCCTGTAAAATTCGCAGCAAAACTTTATCGGATACCCCTTCGAGAGTCAATGGCCTCGAGTCTTCGCTCACCGTTTATCGGTTCCGATTTCTACAGAATCGGTGAAAATCGTATCGTGCGTATCCTCCGCACGAACCGATAAAACACCTTCAGCCTGAGGAGAAAAGTAGAATTTAAATATAGGGTTATCTGATAAAGAAAAATTAATGTCACCACTCATAATCGATTTCCCATTGAATTCAACTGCAACTTTGTCGATAAAACGCGCGGCATATCCTGGCTCTAAGTCAGAGGCCAAAGTGGATTCATTAGGGTGCTTGATTTGAAATTGGACTAAGTTTGGCTCATTCAATCTTATTTGATCATCCATTCGAAATCGCATTTTTCCGAGCGACGGATCATTAGCGTTTTTACCTGAAGGCGCGGAGCAACCACCGGCGACCTGAACCCAACGTTGGTCCATGTATAGATCACCTGTGTTGGTCTCTACGATTGCGCGAATAAAACTAAACTTCTCGAAGCGCAGACGAGTTTCTAACTTCACCCTCCCTGCCTCAGGTTTAAACTTAAACACACCAGCTGTTGGAATCGGATTTCGATCAATCACCAGATACAATGTTTTGATGTATTTGTCTTCCGTTTGGTCCATGAGTGCGTTAACCATGATGGGTACCGTTGACGAATCATCCAACTTCGTATTGAGATAAAGTGCCAAGATGTCATCACTGCCATCTCTAATTTCACGTTCACCGAACATCAATTGCTTGATCATGATCCACTCAGGGATGCTACTGTGATCCGGATCAGGGAAAGGCGTCGCCAGAGCCAGCTGACAAAACAATAAACTTGCCCCTATAAACGTTAATATCCGTTTAACAAAGTTCATAATTATCTTTCCCACTAATCTTCCCATTCTAAATCGGTGTAACTTGTTGTTACATTCCTGCGGTGATACATATCAAAATTATGCCACCTATCACGCTCAGTCCATCCTACAGTATTTACAGCATCCATAAGCGAAATGTCATTGACAATCGCGGCCCGCACCTCCCTCAGCAGGACTCTGAAGTATCGTTGTTGCTCACTGATTAATACGTCCCATGGACGGTCCAGTGATCCATGGCCAACAACGTAGTGCTGCACGTCAAGTTTCTGGAGCTCCTCTAAAACCGCATTATATTGCCTTATATTTGAATCAAGTATAGGAACATGCTCAGAAAAAACGATATCTCCAGCCCAAAAAGTACCAGTCTTGATATCGGTGACGCTCAGGTCATGATCCGTGTGCGCATAGTCCCAAGATTTTAGCTCGATCACTCGATTACCAAGGTCAATAGAAAGCAATCCATTGACGGGCGTAACTAGTGAAGGATCAATAGCATGATCCGCTGTGTTTCCAGCACCCAAATACTGTTCTAACGATTCTAAATAGAACCTTGATCGAGTACGTATTTGCTTAGGTAGCCTATGATGACCGTACACAGTTATTGAGTCGTCTTTCGTGAATGCATTGAGCCCGAGCAAGTGGTCTGGATGTACATGCGTAATGATAACGGCGCAAATCGGTAATCTTGTGACCCGTTGAATAGCAGCCTTCAACATTGATCCTACATGCAAGGAACTGCCCACATCAATGACAGCAACACATTTCTCACCGACGATAAATCCGATGTTTGCGATATCACCTCGGTTTTCCAAGCTTTGGGGAGGAAAATTTCCCTCATGGACAAAGTTACCTTCTGCTATCTCTTGCACCGTATAAGCCGAAGACTCATTTACATCATGAGCGAATGCTATTCGGCCAACCATTAAATATACAAGTAGAATTCTTATTATCAATGATGATGTAACGTAAGTTGAGACCATAAATTAACGGCTTTTCGCTTTATTGGAAGAGACTATGAAATGTCGGGTGTAACAGGGAGATAGTTTAAACAAATGAAAATAAGATGTAATCTCTTTGTGCATTGGACTTTAGTCTTAACGTTCATTTTTCCTTTCTGCGTAGCCACCGCTAAAACTTCGAAGTTAAGCGAAGACACATGGGTCTTTTCGGGAGATGGATACAGCGTTAGCGCTGCAAACAAAGGAAGAGTTACAAATATAGGATATATCGAGACAAAACAAAGTGGTGTCATCGTAAATACTGGTATCTCACACAATCATGCCGAACAAATTATGAGACAGATTAGTGAAATATCAAACAAAAACAAGCTAGATGCAATCATCGTCCAAGGAACACAAAAGTTTGCTCTTGGAGCGTTCAGCCTAAAAAAATTAGGAGTAAAGACTTATGCCCACCCAAGGGCTATCGCTCAAATAGCTCAACGATGCAGTTATTGCATACAACATTTATCTGAGACTTTAGGTGAAGTAGAAATGGAGCATACTAAAGTTGATGAGCCACAAGATATCGCTTTACTGAATCTATCACCGGATGGTCCGTTGCGTGACATATTGGTGATTGATCATGGAGATACTAAGTCAAAAGGAGCCATCATGATTTACCATAAACCATCCGAAGTACTTTTTTCGGGTGATGTGGTGTTTAGTGGCGTCATTCCGAACATTAAAGACAGCAATTTCACTCAGTGGAAAAAATCGCTTAGCCTCCTTAGTGATCTACCTATTTCCGTTATCATTCCCGGGGTTGGGCCCAAACTCACAAAATCAGCAATAAGTGATTCACTGGATTACCTAGACGCACTTGATGTTACAACCAAGGATCTCTACCGAAATAACCAAGACCTACTGAGCGCCACAAAAAAAGCGACCCTAACTCAGTTTTCAGATTGGCAACTGTACAATGAGCACCATCCGAATAATGTAATGTATCGGTATCTCCAAATAGAAGAAGAAGACTTAACCATCAAATAATATAATGATATTTTCGTAATAAACCACTCAGGTTAGGACTAACGATCAATTCAAATAAACTTAAATTACTCACGAAAGAAATATGGGCAATCGACTTACAAAAATTTATACAAAAACTGGAGATGGCGGTTCAACCGGGCTCGGCGATGGAACACGAACATTAAAATGTAGCGATCGCATTGAGGCAATTGGAACAGTTGATGAACTAAATTGCATTATAGGGATACTTTTGTGCGAAGCGCTTCCAGAAGAAATATCTAAGTTTTTCACGAAGATACAACATGAATTATTTGACCTCGGAAGCGAACTCAGCGTACCCGGATACACCGCACTCTCAGAGGAAAGCGTATCAACAATCGAAATAAAACTCGACGCCATTAATCAGCATCTAAGTCCACTTAAAGAATTTATATTACCAGGTGGGTCGCGTCCTGCGGCCTTATGTCATCAAGCGAGGGCTGTTTGCCGGCGTGCCGAGCGATGTGTTATCCGCTTGGAACAAAAGGAGCAAATATCAGAACTTTCAAGAAAATATCTTAATCGACTATCGGATTACTTATTTGTTGCTTGTCGGGCAATCAACCAGTCATTGGATGTAAAAGATGTATATTGGGCAAGCCAAAGGACTCAGACCGCAAAATGAGATAAGTTAAATACCATCTTCAAATTTTATAACGTCTGCGCACAAGGCTTCGAGAGCATCTAAAAACCTTGGACCAAGTCGCATCAGAAGTTCTGAATCACCTTCAATAGTCCTCATAAATGAAGAGCGATCAACATGACGTATAGAGTTGGTTTTCATGTCATCAATAAGTTTCGCACCGGTTAAATCCAAAATCGAGTCAGCTCCTGATAAAAGCATAGTCTCAGTGGAAATGGAGCCAGCCCTGAAGGGGTATTGTTCTCCGACGTTCTTCAATCCACAAAGCCGGAGTGCCTCATTGATATAGTGATCACGGCCAATCGTGAAAATAGGCCTATCCCAAATTTTAATAAAAACTGGTCGGTGAGGATCATTCCCTAAACCATCATCAAAACTCAGAGCCTTATTTTTAAGAGCGGAAATAAGCTCATCACCAATTTTTTCTGTACCAAAAAGGCGACTTACATCATAAACCTGATTCTCCAGATCGATAAGGTTAGAGGCAGAGAGAATATGCACCCTGATACCGAGGCGCTCTAGTTTTAATATGTCCGCTGCTTTATTACCTTGCTCCCAAGCTAGCACTACCGTTGGCTCCAGAGAAATGAGTACTTCAAAATCTATCCCACTGAATCCACCGACAATTGGATGTCTCGTCGCCTCTTCTGGATAGTTCGTTCCCGCTATTACTCCTACGACATAATCACCAGCGCCCGAGGCGTAAACAATCTCTGCTAGGTGAGGAGATAAAGTTACAATTCGATGCCTTTTAGTTAACTCGTCTTGAGATAAAGACTCTTCGATAACAAAGAAGAAACCAAAGACAACAAAAAATGCAAGAAAAAACGAGAGCATTCGCATTCTTATTCGGACCTGAGGCGAATGAGTAATTGAGTTCAACGGGCCCTCACGAGAGGTCTGTACCCCCTACTGTCAGACCGTCAATACGCAACGTAGGTTGTCCAACTCCGACAGGGACGCTCTGCCCATCCTTCCCACATGTTCCAACACCAGAGTCAAGTGACATATCGTTACCAATCATAGATACCCGAGTCAGAACATCTGGACCATTACCGATTAATGTTGCGCCTTTAACGGGCTTGGTAATTTTTCCGTTCTCTATTAGGTAAGCCTCAGAAGCTGAAAATACAAACTTACCACTAACAATGTCAACTTGGCCTCCTCCAAAATTAGTTGCGTATATACCATTGGAAACTGATGACAAAATATCATCTCGCTCCATGGTTCCGTTGAGCATGTAGGTATTCGTCATTCGGGGCATGGGTACATGTGCGTAAGACTCGCGTCGCCCGTTCCCTGTCGGTGCTACACCCATCAAACGTGCATTTAATGTGTCTTGCATATAGCCGCATAAGATACCGTCGTCAATCAGTACAGTTTTAGAAGTTGGTGTTCCTTCGTCGTCGACAGACAAAGAACCTCTACGGTCTGGAATGGTTCCGTCATCCACTACCGTCACACCTTTTGCTGCGACACGCTCACCAATACGGCCTGAAAATGCGGAACTTCCTTTCCGATTAAAGTCGCCCTCTAACCCATGACCAATTGCTTCATGCAATAAAATACCCGGCCAGCCAGCACCTAAAACAACGGTCATTTCACCGGCAGGAGCCGCTTCAGCGTCTATGTTGATTAATGCCTGGTCAACCGATTTTTGCGCATATTCCTTTAAACGCTCATCACTAAAATAATCGTAAGAGAATCGACCACCGCCACCAAATGAACCTTGTTCACGACGGCCTTTATGCTCAACGATTACTTGAATGGACAAACGGATCAGAGGCCTGACATCACTTACAACGTGCCCATCGAGCCGAGTTAATAAAATAGTGTCGTGAACAGCGGCTAAATTTGCTACCACCTGCGTCACCCTAGAATCGATCTGTCGAGCGTAACCTTCTATTTTTTCCAAAAGACGTATTTTTTCCGCATTTGAATAACCGAGTAATGGGTCCTCGCTGGAATATAGGGGCGGTGAAGCAGTCACTTTTGTTGGCATAGCCTTAGTTGCACCCTCACCAGCGATTGCTTTAGTCGCATCTAAAGCCGAATGAATCGCGGCAATAGAAATCTCATCAGAATAAGCAAAAGCAGTTTTTTCATCCACGATAGTTCGAGCACCTACCCCTTGGTCGATGTTAAAACTACCCACTTTGACAATTCCATCTTCAATGGACCACGATTCCGATCGACTATATTGAAAATACAAATCAGCATAATCAATTGTTCTACTCGCAACACGCGAAAATAAGTTGGGCAACATATCCAAGGTAAGCCCTCCTGGATTTAAAATAACCTCGGCCGCCTGCTCCATAGTCTTATCACTCAAAATCATATTCCTCTTACCATCGGTTCGTCATACATTTAAATAACTTAATTTTCCTATGCTTAAGGCGTCACCTTATTGTAATGAGCCACGTTGTACGCGAACCACATCCGGATCGCTCCAGTTACCCTTTACAATATAATGCCGCGTTGCAATCCTGTCGAATGGATTACCGAGTAACTTTTGTGCCAAAAAAGCAGCTAAACCAATTGCGGGATTCGCTGCGACGGCTCCTGCAACTGATGCGGCACCTGAAATTTTTGGCGTAACGAATACTTCTAACTCCTGCTCTTTTCGCACTAAGTTAGCGCTACCGGTAATGGCGACCGAAGCCGAAGTGCCGTCCATGAGCAGTTTATCAGTTCGCGCAACTCCATTCGTAACAATTATCTCCGAAGTAATATAATCAAAGCTAAACCCCGATGAAAACACATCCCGAAAATCAAGCGTTATACGCCTAGGCAATGCTTGTAAACTCAGTAAACTAATAATATGACCCGCACCAGGGTTGATTTTCAGAAACCGCCCATCTTTTACCTCAAGATTAAGTGCTCCATCTAGTGTGTTCACATCTAATACGAAAGGACTACCCCGCCAACTTACAGAACCGGTGAGCACTCCAGTACCTCCATGCATATGCTCTGCACCATCAAGACTAAAAAGATATTGGCCGACATCTTGCACATTAAACTCTACATCATATTCAACCCTTGGCTCTAAGCCAGGTCGCCAATTCCCACGCATTGTTAGTGTTCCAACATCGGTAATCGTAGAGAGCTCCTTGATATCCCAGCGCCCATTATTTGGTATCGCTCGAAACGTTACTGCACCTCGCCCAATATCATCGAGTTCAAATTTATCGATGACCGCATCAATTGCGGTTAAAGTTCGATTCACCTCAGCGGCTTTGTTAGTTCCAGATACCTCTTTAGGAGCCGATCTTCGCACCGCTAGTCGGGTCAAATGAGCGGACACTTTAGCCTCATCATTGCCATAACCGTTGAATGCAATCTTCCCCGAAATTTTTGTGCTGTCAATATTGAATAAACCGTCACTCTTTAAAAACTGACCATTTATCTCAACGTCATCGAACGTATTACCAAACGCGTCAACTCGACGAACATGCGCATCAACCAATACTGTCAATGGAAAAGTGTTGTTGGCGCCCTCTTTTTTTCTTTTATCAACAAAATCGCGCCAACCATCTAAATCTAAGTGAGAGATTTCCCCCCCAATAAAAAAGAAACCATCATCAACAACCTTCGCGCTATTCAAGGTTCCCCTGACGAGGTTACGATTAAAAAAAGCTAGATTTCCAATATTGTCGTTTCCATCAGTGAAAGTTACTTCGCGAACACCTGATTTTTTTGAAACGTATGTAACCTTTAAAGGCTGTCCATTGCCGACAAATCTATCCAAGGGACGAGGTAACTTCGAGACCAAACGTTCTAGCTCGACATTTAAATCCATCGATAATTCGTTCGGTCTAAACTCAAGAACCCCCGATGACCCGATCTTCCCTGATAACTCAACAGGGAGGCTCAGATAATCCATAAAAGCTCCAGCATAAACATCAGCCTCGAATTTTATTCTGCCTAGGCCACGGTCTACCCGCTGTGAAGCAAAGGAAACAGGCCCTTCAAATATTAAAGCCTTACCATTACGAATCGTAACTGCGCCTTTATTAAATTCCACCAAAGCTTCGAAATCATTAAATTCAGGCGCCAGCTCGGTTACCCTCAAACTTGAACCGGTTAAATTGATCGAGCCATCCACCTGCGTATCTTTGCGATTTAAAAGTGGTACCTTCAATCTCAAAACAAGCCTTCCGACACCGTCGCTGACCATGTTCTTTAAGCCACCTTTAGTGGCTTTGCTTAGTGGACTTTCGTTCACATACCGGGTCAAATCTGAAATTGGTGCCAAAGCCATTCCATTTAAGGTCAGAGTAGTCTCAGGCGTACCAGTCTTATCAATTTTTAGCTCGCTATCAGACACATCGACACCAAAAATCCGCGCTACTGTCGGAGCAAAGACTACTTGATGGTTCTTATACCTAAAGCGACCATCAATATCGCCTATCGAAGGCCAACCTCCACCGATCTCCACCCGTCCACTTTTAACTTCAGCACTAACTTCAAAATCTGCTCCATTGCGAGTAAAAAAAGAACTCGCCATCTCACCTCTCGCAGTGACAATTATTTTTTCAGCCGTACCTGAGTCAACACGATTTTGAAACCAAGATTTCGTTTTCTTTAACCTACTCGGCAAATAAAAAGGTAATCGGTTCAACTCAACTTGATCAACTTTAACTTGAAGATCAAGCATCGATTTTTCAAACTCCTCCAGAATAACAACTCTGGCAGCAGCGGTTCCAGCAAGATCCGCATTCGAGAATGCGACGCCGGTCATATCAATCTCCCAAAGACCAGAGATTTTTTTTCCGGTAAACATTGACTTAAACTCAGAAAAATACAAGGGTTGCGAGAAAAAAGCCGACGCATCTAGAGTAATGTCGTATGAATCAATATCAATTAAGAATTGTTCCTTGCTATACTTTACGGCTCCAGTCAAACCCTGCACCCCAGGATTTTTTCCTGACGCATATAGGCCAGCATTTTCGAAGCGTGCCTGAACTGAGACATCTCCTATCGGGAAGGCGCCATTATCGGCGAACCATGAAATATCTATGAGATTCAAAGTCCCACCCGGCAATAGTCGCTCCATTAGACTCAAATATTTTGGATTTTCTAATGTCTGACGACCAATCAATTTAACCAAATCTAGAGATAAATCACGAGTTACAACTTGATTCTTCCCTAAGACGAGATCTCTCTCCATTCGGACAACATCTAAATGTGTCGATAACCCACCGTCAAACAGGGCGAACACATTAGAGAATGTAATCGCATGTTTTTCTTTGGAAGAATCCAAAGAAACCTGGAAAGAAGTCTGCGAAACTCCTAAAGGACTAACATCTCCTGGCCGATTAACTGAGAAATCGTCCAATCTAAGATCCATAGCAAGCTGCTGAGATTCCAAACCATCAATATTAGCTAAACCGCGAGAAGTTAGAACTGACTCTGTCACTAAAAGTTCGGGAGGAAGCCATGTTTCAAAGGGCGACATCTGCAGCGCAGAAATTTCCCAAGCGACTTTACCCTTGAAAGCAACCCCATCAGTTAGTTCAAGAATGTTCGAATCATCAATACTCAACGTAATTGCTTGGTACCAACTATTCTGCGCTTCGCTGGAGAGCACGATACTGGCATCATTTCCTGTGAATTTTGCTGTCAGTAACACATCATTAAATGTCATCGAATGGTTGTTTGAACGTTCATCTGTGAAAGTAAGCACGCCTCCCGACATTTCCACGTGTTTTTGTCGAGCCAGCCATTTCAATAACGGTCCATCGTGGTCTTGACTCGATGGAAATATTTGCCTACCGCTGATCCATATTGCGTTATCTTTGTCTCTTCTGATCGCTAGGCTAGGACTCGATAATTCAATCTTTAAAAGATCAACATGCCCAAAAAACAAAGCTATCGTTGATATTTGAACCTCGAGTCTATCCAAACCAAAAACTGAGTTTCCTTGATTATCAGAAATATCCACATCGGAGAAAATTAAATCTGGATGCAATCCATCCCAATACGCTTTGATTGATCCGAGCCGCACAGTTTGCTCCATTGATGCAGACAACCTGTCAGATATCCACTCTCTGTGATTATCAATATTGGGGATTAGATAAAATCTGATTGAGGCAAGACCGACGAAAAACAATAATAAAACAAGGACCAAAAGCGCCCAAATAATCTTAAAAGAGTTGTAAGAGAGCCTTCTTTTACCTCTTGAACTATCCGTTGGATTCAACGTGTTTTCCCATTCGATCCGCTAAAATAAAAAACGTAATAACAATATGCATATATATACCAAGAGTAAACAAATTGTGATCTTAAATCCATCTGGTTTATCATTAATCATGGCGTCTTAAGGATCCACTCACAACATGGACTCAAATATGCGCTAAACTTGCGGATTTTAAATTCAGGCAAACTGAGCCTCACGGGGGATTATAAGACATGTCCATGGCAGATAGAGACGGGACGATTTGGCACGATGGGAAGATGGTGCCTTGGCGCGAAGCTACAACCCACGTGCTGACGCATTCATTACATTATGGATTAGCAGTTTTTGAGGGGTTGCGGGCTTATGACACTCCGAAGGGTCCCGCAATTTTTCGCCTTAAGGAACACGTAGATCGACTGTTCGCCTCTGCTCATATATATATGATGCCGATGCCTTACCCAAAAGAAGTCATAGAAAAAGCTTGTAAGGACGTTGTCAAAGAAAATAACCTTGATTCATGCTACATCCGACCAATTGGATTTTACGGGTCTGAGAAAATGGGAGTCTCTCCAAAGGGTGCGACAGTCCATGTATCAATTGCAGCTTGGCCATGGGGCGCTTACCTTGGTAGTGAGGGTATTGAAAAAGGCATACGTGTTAAAACGTCCAGCTTCTCACGACATCATGTTAACGTGACGATGTGCAGAGCTAAATACTCTGGTACTTACGCCAACTCAATCTTGGCTAACCAAGAAGCGCTCGACGAAGGCTACGACGAAGCATTGCTTCTTGACGTCGACGGATTTGTTGCTGAGGGTGCCGGAGAAAACTTGTTTATCGTAAAAAATAATACAATTTATGAGCCTGAATTAACTTCAGCGCTTATGGGTATTACAAGAGATACGGTGCTCACGCTTGCTAATGCAGCCGGTATTAATGTCGAATCAAAACGTCTGACCCGAGACGATATATATACTGCTGATGAAGCTTTTTTCACGGGTACTGCTGCGGAGGTTACGCCAATACGAGAATTAGATAGGCGCACCATCGGAAATGGAACACGTGGGCCGGTTACGGAAGTCATTCAAAAGCAATTCTTTGATATTGTTAATGGTAAATCACCCACGTATGACAAGTGGTTAACCTATGTCTGACCGTTCTGATACACATTTAAAGATTGTCTCGACAAGCTCCACACATAAGGGTGAAACTATAAAAATAACGCAAGCTAACCTTCCTTTATATTGTCCACCAGCATCGGCTCCAACATGGAGCCTTCATCCACGCGTATTTTTGGATTTCGACGGTAAGGAAGCAAAATGCCCTTATTGTGGCGCACAGTATAAGCTAAGTTTGTAGTGTGACCACGCAAGGTACCAAGTGACTATTGAATCCAGACAAACATAAAGGGACACCCATCTTGCTCGTTAAGAGAAAAACCGGTGAACAATTTAAAAAAAGTTAACCGTATTCTTATCATCGCGCCATCTTGGCTGGGAGACGCTGTGATGTCTCACTCCCTTATTCGCAGACTAGCGCGAATGCACACAGCAACCTCAATAGACGTTTTCAGTCCTCATGCGCTCACACATCTTTTCCAACAAATGCCGGAAATTGATGAGATTATCGACAATCCGTTTGGTCATGGGCAACTGAATATGAGAGATCGGTTGAATGTCGCGCGAGATATTAAGTCACGTCGCTACGATATCGCGTACGTACTTCCAAATAGCCTCAAAAGCGCATTGATACCTTTCTTTGCAAAAATTCCTAACCGTGTGGGATACACAGGTGAATCCAGATTCGGATTAATCAATCGCAGGCATACGTTAGATAAAAATAAACACCCTTTACTGGCGAGCCAGTACTTGCAACTCGCTAAGACTGATCTGTCAGAAAGCATGTCGTTGAGTGAATATCCAGCATTAACAGTTGCCCAAAAGGATTTGGAACAAATACTTGAAAAATTCAATATCGATCCGCTTCGACCATACGTTTGCTTATGTCCCGGGGCCGAGTATGGGCCAGCTAAACGTTGGCCTCAAGGACACTTTACAAAATTAGCTCAAAAACTCTCCAATAACCAATTTCATACCATCACCTTAGGTGGTAAAAATGACATGAAAATTGGTGCAATGATTTACAAAAATAATCAGCAAAAAATGCAAGATCTAACAGGTAAGACAACTTTACACGAAGCGATACATCTAATTGCAGGAGCGACTTGCGTCGTCACCAATGATTCTGGCTTAATGCATGTGGCAGCAGCCCTGAGTAAGCCCTTAATCGCCTTATTCGGTTCCAGCTCTCCGGAATACACCCCCCCGCTTTCAGATAAAGCTAAAGTTCTTACCAGGGCGTTACCGTGTTCCCCCTGCTTCGAGCGAGTGTGTCCTCTCGGACACACTAATTGTCTAGAAGATATCACGGCGGATGAAGTCCTCATGAATATTTTAAAACTGACAGAATCAGACTAGGGCACGGTGTCTGAAAATACCAGAAATTCTGTTAACTATCGGGCCCCAAGCTGGCTCCAAGGACCCCACTTACAAACTATTTTTCCCTTCCTCTTCTTGTCCCCCACGGCAATTGACTACGATAGACAGACGGTTAACACTCCAGACGGAGATTTTCTTCATATCGATTGGGTTAATAGCGACACAACTTCGCCGTTAGTAGTTGTTTTGCATGGGCTTGAGGGAAGCTCTAATAGCCATTACGCAAAAGCCTTGATGCATTATGTAAGGGCATTAGGCTGGTCTGGGTGTGTTGTTCACTTTCGAGGTTGTAGCGGCGTCCCAAACCGCCTACCGAGAGCGTATCATTCAGGAGATAGTGACGAACTCGAGTGGCTCATTGCTCTTTTAGGTAACTTAAATTTCGAGCAAATATTTGTAGCAGGATATTCGTTAGGTGGAAATGTGCTCTTAAATTGGTTAGGGAAATCAGAATATAAAAACAATAATTCAATTATTGCAGCCGCCTCCATATCAGCCCCTTATGACTTAGTCATTGCGGGAAACAGACTTAGTACAGGCATTAACAAAACTTATGGAAGTCATTTCCTTAAAACACTCAAAACGAAAGCAATACGTAAGATTAAGGATCATGATTTAAATATAGAAATTCAGTCAATCAAAGGTTGCTCAACACTAAAACAATTTGATAACTGCTTCACTGCTCCAATGCATGGATATACCGATGTAAATGACTATTGGTCGCGTGCCAGCAGTGAGCCCTATCTGTCATCCATTAAAATACCCACAATGATTATTCATGCGGAGAACGACCCATTTTTACCTGGCAATAAATTAAAAACACTCGCCCAAAATAATGGCAATATTACGTTGAACCTAACAATTCAAGGGGGTCACGTCGGATATACTCACGGATCCTTTCCAAGCCGTATTGATTGGTTACCCAATCAAATTACCAAATACTTTAAGGACTTTTTATGACGTTGGATTCATCTATTTTTAAGGCTTATGACATACGTGGCATAGTTGGCAGCTCCTTAACGATTGATGGCGTGAAATTAATAGGAAAAGCGATTGGTAGCTCCGCTAAAAACGTTGAATCAATTTGCGTTGGACGAGATGGGAGGTTGAGTGGCCCCTCGATAGTTTCAGCACTCATTGAGGGAATTACATCCACAGGAGTCGATGTAATTAACATCGGACAAGTTTCATCACCTGCACTATATTTCTCGACTCATGAATTGGAAACAAGGAACGGTATTATGGTTACAGGTAGCCACAATCCGCCGGAATATAACGGCCTGAAAATCGTCTTAGATGGACGCGCAATTTATGGCCAAGAAATTCAAAACCTTCTCAAACTAATAGAAACAGAAAACTTCGATACGGGTCACGGTAACGTCACGAACGCAGATATTAATGAGCAATACGTAAACCGCATCACAAGCGATATCCACCTTAAGAGAGGTATGAAAGTATCAATTGACTGCGGTAATGGCGTCGCAGGTCTTTATGCAAGCGACGTGTTTAGATCCCTGGGATGTGATGTAAGCGAGCTTTACTGCAAAGTCGATGGAAACTTCCCAAATCATCACCCGGATCCATCTAAACCAGAAAATTTAAAGGATCTAATTAAAGACGTCTCTGAAGGTGAATCCGAACTGGGTTTAGCATTCGATGGCGATGCCGATAGACTAGGTGTCGTCACTAAGGATGGGGAAATCATTTACCCAGACCGGTTGATGATGATGTTTGCAGATGATTTACTGACACGGCATCACAATGCAGAAATCATTTATGATGTTAAGTGCTCTAGAGATTTAAGCAAATGGATAATGGAACGTGGGGGTCGACCTAAAATGTGGAAAACAGGACACTCTCTTATTAAGGCCGAAATGAATCTGTCTAAGATATTACTGGGCGGGGAAATGAGTGGTCATTTCTTTTTTAAAGAAAGGTGGTTCGGCTTCGACGATGGTATTTATGCTGGCGCTCGTCTCCTAGAGTACCTAAGCAAACAGCCCTCATTAGAACAAACATTTCAAAGATTACCTAAATCCATTTCAACACCAGAGTTGCAAATACAATGTGCAGAAGGTGAGAATTTTTTGATTACTGAAGAACTGAAGAAGTCTGACTGCTTCTCTAGCGCTGAAGAAAAAATTACAATGGATGGAATTCGAGTCGAATATAGAGATGGCTTTGGGTTGGCAAGGGCATCAAATACAACACCAACGATCGTTCTTCGTTTTGAAGCAACGACCAAAAAAGCCTTAGAACGGATTACGGGTGAATTCAGGAAGGCAATAGTAAAAGTGGCGCCGCACCTTGCTTTCCCAGATGGTTAGACAAATCTTTAAGTTGCACGCTCCGATACCCAACCTGAAACAGAATCTATAGCTGCATTCAGTGTCTCCGGATTTGTTCCACCCGCTTGAGCAAGATCCGGACGACCACCACCCTTTCCTCCCACCTGATTAGCGACATAGTTTACTAATTCACCCGCCTTAAATTTATTGGTCAGATCATTAGTTACGCCGGCAATCAAAATCACTTTTTCACCGCTCACGGATGCTAACAATATAACTGCAGACTTCAATTTCGCCTTCAACTGATCGACTGTCTGACGCAACAATGCCACATCTGAATCAGGTAGAACAGTTGCCAGCATAGTGACTCCGTCCACAGTTTTTGCTTTAGCGACGATATCCTCGCCTTGCCCTGAAGCCATTTTTGACTTGACCCGAACAACCTCTTTTTCCAGACGCTTGATGTTATCAAGCATTTGACTCAAGCGCGTAGTAGCCTCGTCCGGGGCAACTTTCAATAACGATGAGATATCAGCAAATTGTTTTTCTCTTCGGTGGATGTGATCAAGTGCTTGCTGCCCCGTACTGGCCTCTATTCGTCGAACACCCGATGCGATACCACTTTCAGTGATTATTTTAAATAACCCGATATCTCCAGTTCTTTTAACATGGGTGCCACCACATAATTCGGTAGAGAATTCTCCCATCTCAATGACTCGAACTTCATCCCCATACTTCTCGCCAAATAAAGCAACAGCACCTGTATCAATCGCTTGGTCATATCCCATCACGCGGGCGTGAACACTCGCGTTACTCCTAATAATGGTGTTAACCACACGTTCAATCTCTTCCAACTGAGGAGGCGTAATCGGCTTTGGATGCGAGAAATCAAAACGGGTTCGATTCTCGTCTACCAACGAACCTTTTTGTTGCACATGATTTCCGAGTACTTCACGTAAAGCGGCGTGTAATAGGTGAGTAGCTGAATGGTTAAACATTGTTGAGGTTCGAAGAACCGCATCAACTTCAGTCGCGACAGAATCGCCAACATTTAATTCACCGCTGGACACGTCGCCATGATGGCCGAAAACTTCAGCTTGAATTTTTTGAGTATCCATAACCAGAAATGTGGAATGAGGTGAAGCCTCAGTTGCAATACAACCACGGTCACCAATTTGACCACCAGATTCAGCATAAAAAGTTGTTTTATCCAAGACAACTATACCTTTATCCCCCTTGACCAAACGATTTACAAGACTACCTTCTTTGTATAAGGCGATAATTTTCGAACTAGTAACTAATGAGTCGTATCCATGAAACTGAGTATTACCTCCTTCGTACTCGATACTCTGAGTACTTTGAAACTTAGAAGCAGCTCTTGCCCTCTGTCGTTGTTCTTCCATCGCCGCCTCAAAACCGGAAAGATCAATCTGGATATTGCGCTCACGGGCTATATCAGCGGTCAGATCAACTGGGAAGCCAAAAGTATCGTACAAACGAAATACCGTTTCACCGTCTAGAACTTTATCTTCTCTGAGTAAAGCAGATTCCAGAACTGCCATGCCCTTTTCTAGCGTTTCGGCGAAACGGCGCTCCTCCTCAAACAGCACCTCGGAGACCTGCTGTTGTGCCGCGGTTAGCTCTGGATAAGCAGCACCCATAACATCAATCAAATCAACGACAAGATTGTAGAAAAATGGTTTTGATTGCCCCAATTTATATCCATGCCTAATTGCTCTTCGAATAATACGTCTTAGAACATAACCGCGACCTTCATTACTAGGAATTACTCCATCAACAATCAAAAAGGCACAAGATCTGATGTGATCCGCAATAACTCTTAATGAGGCATTACCAAAATCCTTACATCCAGTTTCACGAACAACTCCATTAATCAATGTTTGGAAGATATCAATCTCATAATTAGAATGCACTTTTTGAAGCACAGCTGCCATCCGTTCCAATCCCATACCCGTATCTACAGAGGGCTTTGGAAGCGGTTTCATGACGCCTGATTCATCCCGGTTAAACTGCATGAACACCAAGTTCCAAATTTCTATAAATCGGTCACCGTCTTCATTGTCAGACCCTGGTGGACCGCCTTCAACATCAGCACCGTGATCCCAAAATATTTCCGAGCACGGACCACAAGGTCCCGTATCACCCATTTGCCAAAAATTATCGCTTTGATATGTTTGTCCGCCAGGTTTATCTCCGATACGAACAATACGCTCAGGTGGGATTTTTATATCTTTTGCCCAAATTTCATAAGCCTCGTCATCGGTCTCGTAAACTGTGACCCACATCCTATTCGGATCCAAGCCAAATTCGTCTGTTAACAAACCCCAAGCATATCGAATTGCGTCTTCCTTGAAATACTGTCCAAAACTAAAATTGCCTAGCATCTCAAAAAACGTATGATGTCGAGCGGTATAACCAACATTCTCTAAATCATTATGCTTCCCGCCTGCTCTAACGCAACGCTGAGAGGTTGTCGCGCGCGTGTAAGAACGCTTGTCATGTCCCAGAAATACATCCTTGAATTGGACCATACCCGCGTTTGTAAACAACAATGTAGGATCATTGCCAGGAACTAATGGGCTACTGGAGACAATCGAGTGTCCGTTCCTCTCAAAGTATTTCAGAAACCGCTCTCTAATTTCATCACTTTTCATTCGCTTGTCTCTTTCCCTCAGTAACCCTTCTTTTACAAATAACGATCATCTTGGTCAAGCGCACAATTTGGATCCAATAGCACGGCTCTTATAGTACTTTGGTCGAAACCCCGATTGACTAGAAAACGAGCTTGCTTTGCCCACGCCGCTGGACCGTCTGGTTTTACGCTATATTTTTTTGCCCAGACTAATTTGGCCGCATTAAGGTCTCCCTCTAGGACCTCTTCCCGGTACTCTAAAATTGTAGATTTAGCTACGCCCTTTGACTCTAGGTCTTGAAAAATTTTTCTCATACCGAACCGCTGGCGCTTAGTACGGATATACGCCTCAACATAACGTCGGTCATCAAGCCACCCTTTGCATTCCAGGTCGCCTAGCAGTTCCTCGACCTCTTGAGCATTACTCCCTTTCAGCAGAAGCTTTTTACCCAACTCTCGGCGCGTATACTCTCTCCGCCCCAATAAACGCATCGCCATTGATTTTAGCGATTCTTCCAATAATTATCTCCTGAATTTTACTCGTCAGAGCTCTTATCAGGCGTTGGAGCGCTCGCATGCCTGACCCCCACTATTTCGCGCACTTTGTTCTCGATTTCAATAGCCATCTGGGGATTTTGCTTCAAAAATTCTCTAACATTATCTTTCCCTTGCCCAATCCGATCGCCATTGTAGCTGTACCAAGCTCCAGCTTTGTCTACGATATTATGCTTCACGCCAAGATCGATAATCTCTCCCTCCCTGGAGATGCCTTGGCCATAGAGAATATCAAATTCGGCTTGTCTGAATGGAGGCGCTACTTTATTTTTGACCACTTTAGCTCGAGTTTCATTTCCAATAATTTCATCTGACTTCTTAATCGCACCGATCCGTCTAATATCAATTCGAACAGACGAATAAAATTTCAGCGCATTACCGCCTGTTGTAGTTTCAGGGTTACCAAACATCACACCAATTTTCATCCGTATCTGGTTAATGAAGATTACTAGCGTGTGGGACCGCTTTATATTTGCCGTAAGCTTTCGCAATGCCTGTGACATTAATCTGGCCTGCAACCCCATTTGAGGCTCACCCATCTCACCTTCAATTTCAGCGCGAGGCGTGAGAGCCGCCACCGAGTCAACCACAACGACATCAACCGAGCCGGATCGAACTAACATATCTGCAATTTCTAATGCCTGCTCACCATTATCCGGCTGCGAAATCAACAGGTCATCGATATTCACACCAAGTTTAGTCGCATATTCTGGATCTAACGCATGCTCTGCATCGATGAAAGCCGCTGAACCACCAATTTTTTGCATCTCCGCGATGACAGAGAGAGTCAGTGTGGTCTTACCGGAAGACTCTGGCCCATAGACTTCTACAACCCGGCCTCTGGGTAAGCCACCAATACCTAATGCAATATCAAGGCCAAGTGAACCAGTAGAGACTACCTTCAAATCCGGGTTAACGTCCTGTTCTCCAAGCAACATGATGGAGCCTTTACCAAACTGCTTCTCGATTTGGGATAGTGCTGCCTCCAGCGCTTTTTGCCGATTTTCATTCATAATGTATTCAAGCTCCAGGTGTTTGTGGGTTTTTTGTAATGAACTAGATTATCGCACAGTGGTGACAATTCTGAGTCCAAGTTAATAAAATCTATCGTTCAGTAAAAAATATTGATGATCAGAACTCAGACCGAGTTAAGAAAAACTCTAAAAGCCGAAAACTCTCCAACACCGACTGAAAACGGACTTCCTCACGATCACCAGTAAACAAGAACTCCCTTGTCATCAGACCCTTAGCTTTATCGCCAACAGAAATCCAAACCGTGCCCACAGGCTTATCAATAGTCCCACCGCTAGGTCCTGCAATACCACTAGTGGCGATCGCACAATCTGCTGTAGTTTTATCTACTAGCCCGGTTACCATATTTTCCACGACAATCTTGGAGACAGCACCATATTGATTAATCAAATCAGGATCCAAACCTAATTGCTCTACTTTTGATTGATTTGAGTAGGTCACAAACCCCGAATGGAACCAAGCAGAACTTCCCGGAACCGCGGTGATAGATTGGGCAATCCACCCGCCAGTGCATGACTCAGCAGTCCCCACAACCAAGCCTCTTTCTGCCAGCAAAGCGCCTAAATGTTCGCTCATCAGGCGAATATCAACCTCAATTTGAAAAGTCATAAGTTAATCTTTGTCTACACAGGAAAATTAACGAAAGCCAACAAAATCATCAAAATGCAAAAAGCATATCCAGCAGCAAATAAATCGTCTAGCATCACTCCTAGACCACCCTTGACCTTTTGATCTAAATGACGAATTCCAAAAGGCTTAAAAATATCAAAAATGCGAAATAAAACAAAAGCTGCAGTATGAAGATAAAAATTATTCGGGATAAGGGCTAATAACAATCCATAAGCGACAAACTCATCAATTACGATTGATGAGTGGTCCGATTTACCTAAAATCTTTTCAGCGGATCTACAAACGGCAATACCCAAAAAAAACATTAAAGCCCAAAAAAAAAGTAACGCTTCTAGAGCCAGTAATGAAATTAAAGCATAGTGTATCGGTAACGCGATTAAAGTCCCCCAAGTCCCGGGTCCCGGGCGAATCAACCCAACGCCAAAACCACAGGCCATGAATAAGGATGGATTTTTGAAAACCTGAGTGATCAAATCAGAATTATTTTGTTTTTGCAAAATGATCAAAGCCTCCTTCAGAGCTAACTATTAATTCCTCTCCATCATCTCTGACGACCACACCCAATCCACTCCGCACTTTACCGATTCGAGTTAAGACCAAACCTAAATCACAAGAAATATTTTCTATTTGATCCCGAGAATCAATGGTAGAGGTAAATAGCAGCTCATAATCATCTCCACCTTCGAGAATACTATTTTTAATCTTTAGCTCCCTTCTCGACGAGTTTAAGGCTGGATGCGTTGGAATTGTCTCAAAATCTATCACTATTTGGACACCAGATTTATCTGCTACATGCCCAGCATCAGCCACCAATCCATCCGAAATATCAATCGCAGCGTTTGCGATTCCTACTAAGTTTTGTCCAAGTTCTATTCTAGGCGCAGGTTTACGCAGTTGAAGCAAGAAATCTCGCTCATCCTCATTTGAGAATTTAAGTACACCCTCTTGCACCAACAAGCCAACCGCCCCCACACCTATCGAGCCTGACACCCAAACATCGTCATCAAGAATGGCATGATCCCTTCGTAAGGCAGTCCCAGAGCCCACGAAACCAATGGCTGTTAGTGTAATTGACAAAATATCCCCCCGTGTTGTGTCGCCGCCAACTAAAGTCACGTCATATTGATTTAATAACGAGTAAAGACCCTTCGAGAAGCCCTCAATCCATACTTCATCAGAAAAGGGAAGCGTGATGGCCAACAAAGCGTACTTAGGAGTAGCTCCCATAGCAGCTAAATCCGACAAATTTACAGCTGCGGATTTAAAACCTATCGCAAACGGGTCCTCGGACAATAAAAAATGTGTTCCACCGACTAAAGTGTCGGTTGTTACTACTAAATCCTTACCATCTCCAATATCAATTAACGCACAGTCGTCCCCGACCCCAAGTTTGACGCTATCAGAGTGATGCTCAAAATATCTTCGAATAATATCGAACTCGGAAGCCAACTATTGACCTCTATTGTCTATTACTTCGATTCAAATCCGTTAGCGGCATACACTCACTAACGTCCCTCGAAAAGCCTTTGCGAAACACAATTCGACCTAAGATTGCGGTTCACGACAACCCTTCAAATAGCGATCTAGAACGCCATTAATGTACTTGTAACCATCCGTACCACCAAACTGCTTGGCCAATTCAACACATTCATTGATGACAACTTTAAACGGCACCTCAGATGCCTCATTGAGCTCAACCATTGCTATGAGCAAAATAGCTTTCTCTATGGGCGAAATTTGCGTCAGCGGACGGTCCAAACTTGCTTCAATGTCTCGATAGTACTCAACCGAGCGTTTGATAGCACTTTGCAAGAGATCGCGAGTATAGTTCGCATCAGCTTTAGGGTATTCGTCTTCTGTTAACAAAACCTCTACGATCTGTTCAATATCTACCTGATTTACTTGCCAGTGGTACAAGCCTTTAACCGCAAGTACACGAGCATATCTTCGACTACCTTTCATAAACTTTATCCAATACGCCGACCATACCTACGGCTACATCTGCACACTCTCTGGATTTGTGCTCCATCCGCTCAAGAATTTGCTCCACATTTTCGCAAGTCAAAATTCCATTAGCAACAGGAGTACCGTGTTCCAATTGAACCGTCAAAATCCCTCGCGCAGATTCATTAGAAACAATTTCAAAATGATACGTCTCCCCGCGAATTACAGATCCGAGCGCTACCAAGGTGTCAAAATTACCTGTCTTCGCCATAGCATCCAAAACAACCGGAACCTCAAGAGCACCAGGTACTTCCACACTAGTAATGTCGTCTGCACTAACACCTAGAGCTATTAAATGATTAGTACATGCCAAACGCATACTATCAGCAATATCCTTGTTAAATTGAGCAATGACGATACCGACTTTTAGTCCCTCGCCGTCCCTCTCATCAAGCGTCTGTTGCTCTAAATTTTGCAAGTCCATCACTCCTTAAAATTTTTCAAGACTATGAATCTCAAATTCACATGACCTGCTCTACTCAGATATTTTCTCTTGGTAGCCAACAATTTCTAAATCAAAACCAGTCATACTTGGCATACGCCTCGGTGTTGCCATTAGACGCATACGGCTAACTCCTAAATCTTTCAAGATCTGAGCGCCAATTCCATAATTCCGGAGATCTACCTTAGGAGTAGATTCTTGGTTAAGTTGTAAATGTCGAAGTAACGCATCGCCATCTTCGGTACGGTGAATCAATATCAAAACGCCCTTACCAACCTCATCGATTGTAGTCAATGCATCATCAAAGTGCCAGGAATGGATTCCGCCATTTTTATCGAGTAGATCTGCGATAGAGAATGGCTCATGAACCCGAACCAACACCTCCTCCGACTCAGCAAAGCTCCCCTTCACTAAAGCCAAATGCACCTCCTTGGAGATACGATCACGATAGGCTAACAAATTAAATGGGCCCGCAACGGTGTTAATGGGTCGCTCCAACACACGCTCGACTAACGATTCATTTTGTCCCCTGTATGAAATTAAGTCCGCAATAGTTCCTATTTTAAGTCCATGCTCACGGCTAAAATTTATTAGGTCAGGCAATCGAGCCATCTCCCCATTTTCTTTCAAAATTTCGCAGATAACCGATGTCGGTTGGAGCCCTGCCATTGATGCCAAATCGCAACCAGCCTCAGTATGACCCGCTCGCACTAAAACTCCACCTTCTTCGGCCCGCAGTGGGAAAACGTGCCCTGGCTGAACAAGATCATCAAAGGACGCATCGGGCGACGAGGCTACTTTGATTGTTTTTGCACGGTCAGCAGCGGAAATACCTGTTGTCACGCCTTCTGCTGCCTCAATAGATGCGGTGAAATTAGTGCCCATTCGAGACCCGTTAGAGCCTACCATTGGTGTTAACCGTAACTGCCGGCACTTATCTTCAGTCAACGTAAGGCAAATTAATCCTCGACCAAACGTAGCCATGAAATTTACGGCCTCCGCGGTTACATGCTCTGCCGCCATAACCAAGTCTCCCTCGTTCTCCCGATCCTCCTCGTCAACCAGGATGACCATTTTTCCTTGCTTTAGGTCATCAACAATTTCGGGTATCGGGCTAATATCGCTTGTCATATTCTTTCAGCACTAGTCAAGAGTTTCTCGGTATAGCGGGCTAACATATCAACCTCTATATTCACACAGACACCCGCCTTAATGAGTTTTAAATTGGTCATACTAATTGTGTGCGGCACAAGGTTAATTACAACTACATCCTCTTCATCCTGATTCACAGTCAAACTCACACCGTTTAAAGTGATCGATCCTTTTTTAACTAGGTATCGATTAAGAGTCGTGGGTACTTTTACTGTGGTTTTCCAATTCCCGTCTACTTCGTCCACCGCTAAAACCTCGCCAATCCCATCCACATGACCGCTAACCAAATGTCCACCAATCAATGAACTTAGTGTCATTGCGCGCTCCAAATTAACAACATGCCCAAGAGTTAATCCAGTCACCACATTCAGGGTCTCTGGCGAAACATCAAACTCAAGGAATCCCGCGCCAAAATGAACAACGGTCAAGCATACTCCACTGACGGCAATACTGTCCCCTAGTTTGACATCTTTGACGTCAAATTTATCACTCGCAACACGTAACTTTGCCGCCTTCCCTGAAACGTCGCAGGCTTCAATGATCCCTGTACACTCAACAATTCCCGTAAACATAATCAGAATCTCACTGTCACGCGGAAGTCCTTACCAATAGGCGTGATATCAACGACGTTTCGCTCGAGCACTTGATCCATACTGTCGAGCTCATCAAGAAAAAACATTCCTCGCCCCTGAGCACCTAAAAATTTCGGCGCATAATAGATGATCATCTCATCAATGAGATTTTGATGCAGTAGCGCACTATGCAGATTAATACCGGCCTCAACTAACACCTCGTTAATCTGTTGGTCAGCTAACTCTACCAATAACGCATCTAAGTCGACGCGGCCCTCCGAGTCCGGCAACATCAATACGTTAATACCCTTTTGAATAAACGGATCTAACTGATCCTGCTTACTGACTGCTGTTGCAAGCGTAACTCCCGGTGTTTTAAAGAGATTCGCATCTAAAGGACTTCGAAGCCGACTGTCAACAATCACTTTCCTCGGTTGTCTATTTGTCTCAATATGCCGCACAGTCAACCTCGGATCATCTTCGACAACTGTTCCCACACCTGTCATTACAACGCATGACTGTGCTCGCAATTTGTGAGCATCTACTCGGGACTCTTCGGACGTAATCCACTGACTTCTACCATTCTCCAAAGCGGTTTTACCATCCAGTCCGGCTGCGACTTTAACCCGCACCCAAGGTTTGCCAGATTTCATTCTTTTAAAAAAACCAACATTCAATTCTTCTGATTTTTGACTAAAAAGATCTCCCACTACAGAAATCCCGTTCGCGATCAGATGTTCTAAACCTCGACCGTCGACTAATGGATTGGGATCCTTAGCTGCAAAAACAACTCGACTGATACCAGATTGAACGATCGCTTCAACACATGGAGGTGTTTGACCAAAATGAGCACAAGGCTCTAGAGTCACATAAAGGGTTCCACCTAACGCTCGTGTACCAGCTTGTTCAAGCGCATTGACTTCAGCGTGCGCAGCGCCGCCATTAACGTGCCATCCCTCACCAACGATATGACCATCGTTAACAATGACGCACCCAACACGAGGATTCGGTGTGGTTGTATACAGTCCTCGTGCAGCTAATAACAATGCACGAGACATAAATTTTTCATCCCTAAGCGTAGCAGGTGCAAAGGTACTCACGGTTTTTGAACTTCTTTTAGGACATCTCGAAAATCTTCTTCATCCTGAAAATTCCGATAAACCGAAGCAAATCGTATGTATGCGACTTTATCTAGCTTACGCAACTCCGACATAACTAATTCACCGACACGTCGCGACTCAATCTCGCGCTCTCCGAGCGATAACAGTTGTTGAATAATCCGGTTTACGGCATCCTCAACCAGGTTAGCCGGAACAGGACGACTATGCAGCGCTCGAGAAAACCCAGTACGGATCTTTTTTTCATCGAAGTCCTCACGAGTACCATTAGATTTCACTAGCAGAGGCATACGCAACTCAACGGTTTCATACGTTGTGAATCTCTTATCGCAGGCCACACAACGACGGCGGCGACGAATACTGTCGTTCGCCTCAGAGACTCGTGAATCTACAACTTGCGTATCTTCATAGCTACAAAACGGACATTTCATATTTCAGCTCCGTTAAAAAGTCAGTTCTTCATCAACCATAAACGGGGTAACGTTTACAAAGACTTTTAATTGCATCTTTTGTTCTGCTTATCACGGTAGTGTCCTCCGGGTGATCCAAAACATCCGCTATAAGATTAGCGGTTTCAGAAGCCTCATCTTGACCAAATCCTCTTGTTGTCAAAGCTGGAGATCCAATACGGATACCACTCGTTACAAAGGGCGATTCAGGATCATCAGGAATCGCATTTTTGTTCACAGTAATGTGAGCAGATCCAAGTACATTCTCTGCTAATTTACCGGTGATTTTTTTACCCCTCAGATCAACCAAAAACATATGGCTATCGGTACCGCCTGATACAATCCGCACACCGCGCTGCGTGAGCACATTGGCCATTGCCTTAGCGTTTGAAATTACTTGTTTTTGATAGGCAACAAATTCAGTCGTCAAGGCCTCTTTGAATGCGACCGCCTTTCCTGCGATAACGTGCATTAAAGGTCCCCCTTGATTGCCCGGAAAAATAGACGAATTGACACGCTTTTCATGTTCACTTCCGGAAAGAATAATCCCACCTCTCGGACCGCGAAGGGTCTTATGAGTTGTACTGGTAACAAAATCCGCGATACCAACTGGTGTTGGATAAACCTTCGCCGCTATTAATCCGGAGTAGTGAGCCATATCGACTAAAAAATACGCGCCGATATCCTTAGCAACTTCTGAAATACGAGCCCAATCAATGAACAGTGAATAAGCTGATGCGCCAGCAACAATCATTTTAGGCTTGTACTTGTGAGCGAGTGCCTCCAGTTGTGCGTAATCAATCACCTCGTTCGAATCCAAACCATAACTAACGAAATTGTATATTTTGCCGCTAAAATTTACGGGAGATCCATGCGTCAGATGCCCTCCGTCGGCGAGCGACATACCAAGCACTGTATCACCTGGCTTGAGTACCGACATATAAACCGCGGCATTAGCCTGGCTACCTGAATGCGGTTGAACATTTACCGACTCAGCACCAAATAGTGTTTTAGCACGATTTATCGCCATGACTTCCACCTGATCGACGAATTCGCATCCCCCGTAGTACCGCTTACTGGGATAACCTTCAGCATACTTGTTAGTGAGTAACGATCCCTGGGCTTCCAGTACCGCGGGACTTGTATAATTTTCGGACGCAATCAATTCCACGTGATCTTCTTGTCGTTGGACTTCCAAACTCATTGCACCCCATAGTTCCGGGTCTGTGTTTTTAATACCATCTTGATAATTAAACATGCGACATCAACTACCTATAAATATAAAACGGTAATTTTATCATTGCGCGCCGCAGCATTCCTAACTTCCTTCAATCTATAGGAATAAACTCAGAAGATTAGCGACCCTTTATAAATCTTGATATGGAGTGACCAGCTTTAAACAATGAGCTGCGCTACTCTCTAGATTGTTCGAAGGCGTTAAAAAAAGGTTCTAGCGAGTCTCTCTCAGCTTCCATAGCAGATTTAATTTTGCGGGTGGTGTCCTCCATATACCGAAACACAGCTCCCATCATTGGTATTGCGAGCATTTTCCAATATTTGGGTCCAGGACAAAAATCACTATCAGGGCTACAAGCAATGAATGTATATGCCTCCTTCTCTCCAGCCTTCCACGTGATCATTTCATCTGGCAGCCGTTTTGCAGCCTCTTTTTGTAACAATTCGAGTTCTTTACGCGTCTCTTCGAGACGATAATCCCAACGATCCGTAAAGGTATAGTAAAAGAGTGTTGTTTCTCCCAAATACCATTCCATTAAACCTCTTTGAATGGAACCATGCTCTGTCTTAAAATGCTCGGCAATATACGAAGCTTGCTCGCCCGTAAAATTGTTAGCAGTATACTCCGTCCAAATTGCTGTCAGCCAATCTCCAGAGGTAAACTCATCGCGCAGCACGACATCCCCAATCTCTATTAAATGCTCCACAGCTTGCTCAAATTCAGGCTTATCTCGCCACCACTCTTTACCGAGCCCTCGCTCTCGACCCCACTTTAAAGCGTAGTTTTTAGCGGCTTTCACTACTTGCTGACGAACCATAAGTTCACCACCCCGCAAAATTAAAGTCGGATCATGAGCGTCCACAATCGCTTGAACTGCATCCTGCTTCAGCTTAATCATTTCCTCTTCCGAATCGAGCGACTCAGAGGATACTTGAGCAAATGCAGACAACCCAATCATGAGACATGAAAATAAGAAAAACTTACTTAAACTATTTCGCATCACCGTCTACCCCCTAAGTTAACGACCAGTAGATTCACTACTCATTTTTAGTAATATTTAAACATGAGCTTCACCTACGAGCCCTTCTCGATTCTTTGACCGAGCTATTGCGTTAGGATAAACGAAAATTCCAACATTCAAAAATAAATAAAATGAATATTCTTGATTGGATTATTAATACATTCAATCTGCCGCACGTTTACAATCAAATTTTAATTTTTCAAAGTTTACAAACGTTATGATCGCTACTCAATTAACGAAATACGGCGAGGTCCCACTACCGGAGGGAATAGCATCTCGAACGATCTCGAACAATAATGGGCTAGACATGCATATCCTCGTGTCTCGTCCGGATGAACAAAAAAGACCGTTAATCATTCTCGCTCATGGATTTCCCGAGTTAGCTTACAGCTGGAGACATATACTTCCTGCAATCGCTTCACTAGGCTATGTTGTGGTTGCTCCCGATCAACGCGGATACGGACAAACGACAGGATGGAGTAATCGCTTCGAGGACTCAATAGAACCTTTCAACCTAGTTAACTTAGCTAGGGATATTGTCGGATTAGTTGGAGCGCTTGGCTATCATCAGGCTCAAACTATTATCGGTCATGATGCAGGCTCGTATGTTGCCGGAACTTGCGCCTTAATTAGGCCAGATATATTTCAATCTTGCGTCATGATGAGCGCTCCGTTTACTGGGACACCTCCCCTTGATCAAGATTCGACATCACGATTGACGCGCCCGTCTTTGCTGAACTTTGAAAACCAGCTAAACGCACTAAAGGAGCCCCGAAAACATTACCAAGTTTATTATTCTACGTCCTCCGCAAACGGGGAAATGATGAACGCGTCACAAGGACTTCATCAATTTATTAGGGCCTACTACCATCACAAAAGCGCCGATTGGAAAGATAACCAACCCGTCAAACTTACTTCATGGAACGCCGAAATCATGGCGCAAATGCCGACCTATTACATTATGAATAAGAACGACACGATGCCAGAGACAGTTGCGCCTCATATGCCGTCTGAAAATCAGATTAAAGATTGTCATTGGCTTACCAATGAAGAACTTGCTGTCTACGTCTCGGAATACACCAGAAACACCTTTCAAGGCGGACTCCAGTGGTATCGGTGCTCCGTTGAAGGCGTAAATCAAAAAGCAATGTCGCTCTTTGCAGGCTGTCGGATAACAGTGCCATCGCTCTTTTTGTCTGGGAAAAAAGACTGGGGTATCTATCAAACGCCAGGAGCCATAGAATGCATGCGCGACCAAGTTTGTACGTCAATGAAAGATATAGTACTGATTGATAATGCCGGCCACTGGGTTCAACAAGAGCAAAGCCAAGCTGTCATCGATACCCTTTCTGACTTTCTAGGAACAATATAAGCATGTCATTTATTCATTACCAAGTATCAATGGAGGAGGCTTATGCACACCTCTTCAACGTCACATGCCTCGTGGATGCTCGTCATCATGAGGAGCTTGTCATATCTTTACCTGCGTGGATACCAGGTTCTTACCTAATCAGAGATTTTGCAAAAAATATAGTGCAGATAAAAGCATTCTGTGACGGTAAAGAGCTCGAAATGAAAAAACTCGATAAAGATTCTTGGTCACTTCAAACCAGTAGCAAACCAATTACAATTTACTACCAAGTTTACGCCCGAGATCAGTCTGTGAGAACAGCATTTATTGATCAATTTAGAGCATTTTTTAATGGTACGAGTTTGTTTTTAAGAATTCACGGTTTGGAGTCAACAGACCATACAGTAAATATTTCAAAACCAAGATGGCTAGACGACAATACAAACTGGAAGGTGGCGACTTCGATGACCCCAAGTCATGTGGATCAGTTTGGTTTCGGAGATTATACAAATACGTCTTATGATGCCCTGATTGATCACCCTTTTGAAATCAGTGAATTTGTTAAATCTTCATTTATAGTTCAAGGAGTGCGTCATGACGTCATCGTCGTTGGATGTCCTTACGCAAATATTCGTAGGATCTGTGGAGATCTAAAATTAATCGTTGAGACGCAGGTTAAATTCTGGGGAGAGCTTCCTATCGATCGATATACCTTCTTGATTAATGCAGTTAGCGACGGATATGGCGGGCTTGAACACTCACACTCAACTGCATTGATATGTTCGAAATCAGACTTACCTACAGACACAGCTGAAGCCATTGATGATAATTATTTACGATTCCTTGGCTTATGCTCTCACGAATACTTTCATCTCTGGAACGTAAAAAGACTCAAACCCGAAAAGTTTTCACCTTACGACCTAACGAAAGAAAATTACACTGAGCTTTTATGGGCATTTGAAGGAATAACATCCTACTATGATGATCTAATGCTATGCAGAGCAGGACTCATTGACGCCAATCGCTATTTAACTTTACTCGCGAAAAACATCACAGCAGTACAAAGAACGCGCGGTCATTCAAAGCAGACATTAGCTGAGTCCAGCTACTATGCTTGGACAAAATTTTACAAACAAGATGAAAGCGCAATCAACAATATTGTGAGTTACTACAGTAAAGGCAGCTTAGCGGCGCTATCGCTCGATTTACACTTACGGATAAAAACAAAAGGACGCACCTCATTAGACGCAGTAATGAAGGCACTATGGAAGCAATATGGAAGAAAAGGTATAGGTATTCCTGAAGATGGTATTGAAGCCGCGGCCGCTAAAGTTTCAGGATTAAAACTCAACAATTTCTTCGATAAATCTATTCGTTCAACTCAACCATTACCATTGAAGAAATTACTCAGTCATGCAGGTATTGAGTTAGATTTTACCGCTCCTCATAACGCCTTGGACAGCGGAGGAGTTATAACTGAACCTGCAAATACGAAAGTGAAAAAAATAAAGCATGACTTAGGATTCACTTATACCGACACACCAACGGGTTTACGAGTAAAACAGGTACTTGATAACAGCGCAGCACAACAATCCGGTCTAGCGCCGAACGACATGATTGTAGCTATGAACAGGACAAAGCCTTCAAAAAGCAACGTTCAAAGAATCGTAGATTTAGAGAAGAAAAACACCTCAATTCCCATTCACATTTTTAGGGATGACGTCCTTCATACGCTACAATTTAAAATTGAACCAGCGCAAAAAAATACAGCCTACCTGCATCCCTACTCGCCCGAAAACTTAATATTCAAGGCTTGGCTAAAGTAGAACGCCCTTCAGCTCAAACTCTTTGTAATAACATAGCAATGCCCTGACCCACTCCAATACACATCGTGACAAGCGCATACTTCTCTTGTGTCAGGGTTAGTTCGGTCGCCGCTGTGAATGCCAGTCTAGCACCGCTCATACCAAGCGGATGCCCGAGCGCAATCGCTCCACCATTTGGGTTAACCCGGGAGTCTCCGTCCTCGATCCCCAGCGCCCGTGTAACCGCGAGCGCTTGAGCTGCAAAGGCTTCATTTAACTCTATGACACCAATATCGCCGATGGGAACATTTTCTCTAGCTAAGAGTTTTTGCGTAGCCGGGACCGGCCCAATACCCATTACCCTAGGTTCAACTCCTGCCGTAGCAAACCCAACTACACGAGCTAACGGAGTCAAATCATTTTCCCTCATCGCGTCCTCGTTTGCGAGCATAAGCGCACAGGCGCCATCGTTAACGCCTGATGCATTACCTGCTGTTACCGTTCCCGACAAACTAACAATTGGCGAAAGCTGAGAGAGTTTATCGAGTGTGGTTTGCCTAGGATGTTCGTCTTTTGAAACAACAATAGGATCTCCCTTTCGCTGCGGTATTGAAATAGGAGAAATTTCGCGGTCGAAACGACCATCTGACTGAGCTTTTAACGCTTTTTCTTGGGACAGTAAAGCAAACCTATCTTGGTCCTCACGGCTAATATTGAACTCATTAGCAACGTTCTCCGCCGTTTCTGGCATGCTATCTACTCCATAGAGCTTCTCCATTTGGGGGTTCACAAAACGCCACCCAATCGTAGTATCGAAAACTTCATTAGCCCTTGAAAAAGCTCGATCTGATTTTGGCATAACAAACGGAGCTCTCGACATACTCTCAACGCCGCCCGCCATGACCAATTGTTGTTCCCCTGATTTAATTGCTCTCGCAGCGATGGAAATCGCGTCAAGCCCAGAGCCGCACAACCTATTAATCGTGCTTCCTGGTATGTGGGTAGGCAATCCAGACAATAAAGTAGCCATACGCGCTATATTTCGATTGTCCTCTCCAGCTTGGTTTACGCAGCCGAACACCACGTCATCTACTCGATCCCAATCGAGTTTAGCCAAGGAATTTTTAAGATGACGTATTGGCGCAGCAGCAAGATCATCAGTCCGCACGCTCGAGAGCGCACCCCCATAACGCCCAATTGGGGTCCGAATGCCACTACAAATGAAAACTTCCGTCATATTTCCAATTCCTTTTTTGTCCTGCGGATAAAATTTGGTGCTGACGACAACGGAGACATTATAACGCTGACCAAGCGAATCATTCTCTAATCCGCAGTCCGATTTTTAATACCGTACCCATATCATCAACTTCTTTTACGACTAGCTCTAAAGGTCCAAAAAAAATACGATCGCCAACGACACATTGATTACGAAAACGTATTCCCATAAATTGTGAAAGTGTCATTTGCTTAGCGGTACTTGGGACTTCGCCACCATACATATCCGCCACATCATCGATTATGGCATCCCCATTTAGGGTGAAGTCTCCAAAGTATCGAGCTTGCTCTAACTCAGCTACGTCGTCAGTTGGTAATAACATTTGATTTACAAGTGATACTTTTTCTTGGGGTGAAATCACATAGATAGAATCTCCTGCCTCAATGACATGGTCGTCAATACTGTGTACTGACTCATCTCCGCGAAATGCGGCAATAAATCGAATTCCATCAGGAGCCATAAGGCTGTCTATGCGACGTTTAGTAATCGGACTATTCTCAGCAATTTTATACCCTACAACTGTGAGGTCAGAACTCCCAGGCACCTCCAAACTTTCGGCATAATATGGCGCATTCTCAACTGGTAATTTCAGCTTTAACCATTGAGCACATGGAATTACGGTCCACCCTTGGAAAATTAAAGAGAACAATACGGTTACAAAGGCGACATTAAAGTAGAGCTCCGCATCAGGGAGTCCACCGAGAACAGGAAAAGTGGCCAGAACGATAGGTACTGCTCCGCGCAACCCAACCCAGCTGATGAATAATTTTTCACGCGCAGGAAACCGAAATGGTGACAAACTCACCAACACAGCTAATGGTCTAGCGACGAATACAAGGAGAAGAGCAACAACTACACCCACCACCCAATATTCCGTTAAGGTTGTAGGTGTCACCAATAAACCCAGCATCAAAAATAGAGATATTTGGGCTAACCATGCTAATCCGTCATGAACTCGGCGAATATTATTAGCTGCGTGCGCTTCAGTGTTTCCAACAATAAGGCCCGCGATATAAATAGCAAGAAAACCGCTCGCACCTATAGTTGTCACCAATCCAAACAAAGTCAGTCCGCCAGCGGCGGCTAGCAACGGATAAAGACCTGCTGTTAAAGCGATCTTGCTGATTGTCTTAGATAAGAGCTGCCCACCTATCCAGCCAAGAAGCGCTCCAATGCCAAACTGGTAAAGAAATTCCAGAATAACTTCCAAGCCCTTAACCTCGCCATCATGCCGGGCTACCTCGACCAACATTAGCGTTAGAAACACAGCCATCGGATCATTACAGCCAGACTCAATCTCTAATGTTGTACCAACACGTTTTTTAAGTTGCAAACCCTTCGCGTGCAACATGGAGAAAACAGCTGCGGCATCGGTTGAACCAACAATCGCACCAATTAGAAAAGACTGCGCCCAAGAAAAGTTTAATAACCAATGTAATCCTGCTGCGACGACCGTCGTCGTTAGTAATACACCAAAAGTGGCAAGAGAAAGTGCAGGCTTCAACCCAACCTTGGAACTCTCCGCCCTAGCCCTCATACCGCCGTCAAATAGAATAATCGCGAGTGCGATCGAACCTACCGCGTAAGCAACTTCAAAACTTTCAAATGCAATACCGCCAATACCCTCTCTTCCCGCCATCATCCCTACACCGAGGAACACCAATAACAGAGGCGCCCCAGCTCTCGAGGCGACGCCACTCGCCAAAATGCTGATCAAAAAGAGCACCGCGCCGGCGAAAATTGCGTTATTCGTAAATTCCATCTAAAAAATTAGCGTAAGTAATCCTCAAAAGTTGATCTTGAGAGTATGAAAAGCAAAACTAGAACAGATTTTGAAGTGAGTCAAATTAGTAGGCTGATTTGACTCAGGGTTAAAACACCCAACAGCATAGTCTATATACCTCAAGGTAACATTTTAAATAAATAACCCTGGAAACTACGCGATTTTTATTTGTTACTAATGCAAACCGAAAACGCCAAAAAATCGGTATAATTTTTATATAAGAAAAACATATTTTGCATGATGAAATTACGGACTCATGCTCGGTTTCCACAAGAAACTAAATTGCTTGGTGCAACAGTTTTATGAAAACGATTGGCTCTTATGACTACGTGATTGTTGGTGCGGGATCTGCCGGCTGCGTTCTTGCAAACCGACTGAGTGCAGATGAATCAAAAACAGTCTTACTTATTGAAGCAGGATCAAAAGATAACTATTTTTGGATTCCGATACCGGTTGGCTATCTTTTCACAATAAACAACCCACGAACTGACTGGATGTACAAAACAGCTCATGAAACAGGGCTTAACGGTCGATCCATAGGCTACGCCAGAGGAAAAGTTCTCGGAGGTTGTACTTCGATCAATGCAATGATTTACATGAGGGGGCAGCGCTCTGATTATGACCGATGGGTGGAAGCTGGTAATCCAGACTGGGCGTGGGATGACGTACTTCCTTACTTTAAAGGGATGGAAGACTATGTCCATGGTGCGAATAAACACCACGGATCAGGGGGGGAACTACCGGTCCAGGAACGACGCGTAAGTTGGGAGATCTTAGACGCGTGGCGAGATGCTGCAGAGGAAAAAGGAATACCTAAAATCCCGGAATTTAATACCGGAGACAACTTCGGAAATGCATACTTCCAAGTCAATCAAAGAAATGGTACCCGATGGAATGCCATGCGTTGCTTCATAAATCCAATCAAAGACCGAAAGAATCTAACCGTACTTAGTGACGCACATGTCGAAAAACTACTGTTCGACGAGGTAGCACAAGAAGCACCAAAGGCCGACGGAGTACAAGTTCGCGTACTTGGAGACATGCATGGCGTGATCAAAGCGAAACAAGAAGTGATTTTATCTGCGGGAGCCATTGGGAGCCCTCAAATCTTGGAGCTCTCAGGCGTAGGTGATGCTGACCGTCTTGAAAAAGCAGGTATCAAAGTAGTAAAGAACATTCCAGGCGTAGGGGAGAACCTGCAAGATCACCTCCAAGTTAGGATTCAATATAAAGTTGAAAATACCGTAACATTGAATGACCGCTATAAAACGCTTTTTGGGAAAGCAATGATGGGGCTCGAATATTTATTTTTTAAATCTGGGCCGATGACAATGCCGCCATCGCAACTTGGCGCGTTCGCAAAAAGCGATCCAAGTCAACCATCAGCAAACATCGAATGGCATGTACAGCCGTTGTCTTTGGATAAATTTGGTGAGCCACTCCATAACTATCCTGCCGTTACTCCATCCGTTTGTAATTTGAGACCCACCAGTCGCGGAACAGTCCATATATCGGATTTAAACCCTTACGCTCACCCAGATATCAGTCCAAATTATCTATCCACGCCAGAAGATCAAAAGGTTGCGGTTGATTCGGTGAAGTTTACTCGCCACATCATGTCAGCTGAAGCGCTGAAACCCTTTAATCCAGAGGAGATATTACCTGGTAAAAACATACAAACCGACGAAGAGATATTGCAATCGGTAGGGAATTTGGGCACAACAATCTTCCATCCCGTTGGAACATGCAAAATGGGGAACGATTCGCTTAGCGTCGTAAATTCAAAACTAAAAGTTCACGGAATACGAAATCTACGGGTTGTCGACGCTTCGGTCATGCCCACCATCACATCAGGCAACACAAACGCACCGACAATGATGATCGCCGAACGAGCAGCTGAATTCATCCTCAAGGCTGATAGCTAATCTCAAAAGCGTATAAGTAAATTAAGCCCCTACTTCGTGAGCTGTGAGGCCTTCCATAAATCGTCTTATCCTTTTAGCATTCTGACCCAAATCACTCTTTCCAACACGTGATTTAGATCTCACGTCAATCTTCACCTGGGCACCATCAGTTTCAGTGACCCTAATGACCATATCATCCTTGAAACCGAATAAGAACGAAGTCGCAACTGCCTCAATCCGACCAGATTCAATATCTACACTCACCAGTTCTAAATTCATATCGTTCAAAACGCTTTCTGCCAGTTGCACAATTTTTTCAATACTCCCATCTATGGTTAATGTCTTGATATCGGGGTAAGCTTTAACTTGTAACTCGGCAACTTCGAGACCGTCGTATTCAATCGAATGATCATCTGCAGTCCTCAATTGGCCGACAACAACAAAATCAGGCGGATTCACAGTATCAGTCGTTACATCATGAATATAAGGATAAGCGTCCAAGGTCTTCTTCCAGCTGTAGGGCACATAGACCAGCACGAGACAGATCACAATACCGGTGATTCCAATAATCGAGTCTGCTCTTGTCTTGGTTTGCAAAAAAAACATACACGCCAACAGAATCAACAACGTAGCACCGGACAAAAAGAATGACCACTTGAGGATTTCGAAGCCTATTCTAAAGTGCCACAACCCGAAACGGTATCCGAGACCAGAACCAACGGCCGCAACCGCACACAACAGCGCTAACGCAAAGCCAATGTACATGATTCTCCTTCGATTTATTACTTTTCTCTGCAGATGATTACTGAACATCTTTACCTCACAAATAAGTTGGCGATGCCCAATCCTCCATCGCTCCTAATATTAGAGCTGAATGCAGCCCATAGCTACACATAAAGTTCATAAAAATTGAGTGTACTCCAAAAATAAATAAAAAATCATCTATCATCTATTTCACTTTTTTACTTCATCTCAAAAAAATCTTATGGATCTGCGCTTTTACGTACTCGCCACTGCAGCATTTCTCTCCGGCGCTAACCTGAGAGTATTCGACTCGCTATTACCCAATATTGCAGCCGAGTATGGCGTATCTCACGCTGGAGCAGCTATTGTCGTTGCTGCGTTTACGCTTTCATACGGATTATTTCAAATCTTCTATGGGCCAATTGGGGACCGTTACGGCCGTCTGAGAACCGTATCTATAGCAACCGCAATTGTTTCAATCGGGTCCATTGGATCAGCTTTCGCTCAGAACTTGGATTGGCTAACCGCACTAAGATTTTTAACTGGAATCGGTGCCGCCGGCATTATTCCCGTGTCACTCGCGTGGATCGGAGACGAGACTGATTATAAAAATCGTCAAGTTAGTCTTGGTAATTTCATCAGCTTTATCTTATTGGGCCAAATTTTTGGACCATCACTCGGAGGTACCTTAGCCGAGGTGTCTTCTTGGCGGACTATTTTTTATTTTTTTTCTGTAGCATTTTTTATTATGACCGTAATACTACTCATGGTCGACCTAAGCTATCGGGCCTCGGCAAGACCCAAACCTTCAATATCGGCTGGAGTGCATCCGGCGAAAACCTACTTAAGCATCTTAAAAAATGCATGGTGTCGAAGTATCCTGATAGCAGTATTCCTTGAAGGTGCCTTATTTTACGGTAGCTTTGCATTTGTCGGCGCTTGGATACAAACCGAGCTAAATCTCAGCTATATGACGATTGGAATTTTGCTCTCTGGCTTTGGGCTTGGTGGCGTGCTCTACACAATTTCCATCCGGAAGCTGCAAACCATATTGGATGAAGTAGGATTTGTCGCTGTGGGAGTATCAATATTATTTGTATTTTTTTTAGGTCTACCGATGATGGACGTAACAGCACTTATCGGAGGCTGGTGCGTTGTTGGAGGCGTTGGTTTTTACATGTTTCACAACACACTTCAGACTAAGGCTACCGAGATGTACCCAAAGGCGAGAGGAACTGCAATCTCGGTGTTTGCCATGAGTCTTTTTAGTGGGCAAGCAATTGGCACAATTAGTTTTGGGGCATTATCCGCAGCATTCGGTTACTCTTCCAGTTTTATGGTCGTAGCAGTCTGCATGTTGGCTCTTGGAGGCTTATTCATGACAAAACTTAGAACTAACCTGCGATCCAATCAGCCCCCGGAAATATAAGCATCCCCAGGGATCTGACGTTGATTAAATAACCAAAATTACATTCCCTCAACGATACGCATATCACGAATCGCTGCGTCTCCCATCGCTTCAAGAGCCTCTTTATATGCCGGACTATCATGCGCCGCCATAGCTTGTTCGACGCTATCAAATTCAATCATCACAACACGCTGGTCCTTACCGGCCTCATACACTTTGGCAGGCATTCCCCTCGCCATAAATCGCCCCCCGCCACTCTCTACTGCTGGCCTTGCTAGTTCTGCGTATTTTTTCATCGCCTCAGGATCACTGATTGAATGATAAAACGCAATCCAATAAGCTTTTGCCATATCCTTCTCCTATCTATTTTTAAAATTAACACTATAAATCAATCTTTTAATTTTAAATTAAATCACTCACCAGTTGCAGGGATACTCGACCAAACCTACCCTGCCGATAGTCGGTCAACACCAAGTGCGCAGCGCGTTCAAAATCAACGGATCCACCTCTGGAACGCATACCGCGCTTATCTCCAACTAATTCGATACATGCGACTGCATCCATGTTGTCCAGCTTAATTCTATATCGATCCATAATCGCTCCGGGATATCGCTCCAGCATTTTTTCTATTAGAAAAATTGCAGCATCCTCAACGTTATAAGCGTTAACACCAATTGCATTATTTACCGCAAGAAGAAGACCGGTTTCTTCAGTATCTACTTTTGGCCACATTACACCAGGACTGTCGTAAATGATGAGCTCATCATTTACCTCATACCGTGTAATCATTTTGGTGATAGCAGGCTCGTCAGCAGCTTTCGCTTTTGATTGCCCTAATAGACCATTCAATATCGTCGACTTACCAACATTAGGAACACCAGATACCATCAATCTCAATGGCTTAATCGCATCAACTCGGTGAGGTGCCAACTTTCGACAAGAATCGACAATTTTGCGTACGTCTTGCTTGGACTTTCCGACCATCGGCAGCGCGCTTGCCAACGAATCGTTATCCATAAAATATTCAATCCAACGCGCAGTGACCGCTTGATCAGCGATATCAGCTTTATTTAAAATCTTGAGGGCAGGACGCTGCCTCTCTTGGCGTAACTCATCAAAAAGAGGGTTCATGCTGGCCGCAGGCATTCGTGCATCTAGCACTTCAACAACAACATCAACCGACGCCAATGCCTTACTTAGATTACGCTTCGCCTGAGCCATGTGGCCAGGAAACCAATTTATGAGCGCCACGTTTTTAAATGTTTAGACTTGATTGAATACGGACAACGTTATCTGTCGGTAAGCATTACTCTTCATCAGCGTCGTCGCTCGCTGCTGCCTTAGACTTACCACCGGGCTTTCTGCCAGGAGCTCTTGGTGGAACATGAGCGGAGAGACGATAGCTCATGCCTTCTATTTTTTTATCGCCACTAAATCTAGTAACGTGACAGCAAATCACAGCACCCGTGGATAGCAACTCAGTTAATTGTTTTTCGAGCTGTGCCTTTGGGATTTTTAATGCTTTCGAAATGTCAGCATCAAGTTGTTCCCCCTGAGTTCTCAGGTACTTCAAGATATTTTCGCTCATTTGTTTACCATTAAATTGCAGCATTGTTATGAAAACCAGCCTGAGTCTGCATTCATCAGGTGGATCGTTCAAGTCGTGACTCGATAATTAAATCTAAATCACACGCCCGCTCCATGTTTTCCTCTGCGAGTCTCAGAGGCAAATTCAACATTAAAAAAGACGCTTATGCGTCAACTCGATCTATTTTCGTTTTTCCAGCCTCTGGGTTTGTAAGAGAGCAAGACCAACCAGTCACTTTGGAGGAGCTATAATCTGGTGGCAAGCGCTGAACAATATCGTCTAGCGAGGATTCGGCAGATGCATTGCAAGCATCCAGAGTTTTAATATTTGGATTAAATAAAACATAACTAAGCTCTTGTCCTTTTTCATCTTCGAGCAGGATTTGCAAAAATATTCCTGATTCATCCAAAACTTCTGAAGGCGCATCATCAGATGAGTCTCCGCACCCAATTAAAATGATCATTGAAAATACACAAAAACCAATACCTGACAACCTGACCATTTGCTATATTTCCTTCCTTATAACTGAGGGTGATACTTTATCAAGTTTCCAACCCTCTTGATAGAGGCTCAGAGCTCAGCACCACAATCCCGGCAAAATTTAGAATCTACAAGGTGCCCCTCACTGAGACACTGACCACAAGTCCTTGTCGTAGGTTTGTCTCTTTGAAATACAAATTCCGCACTTACGATTCCAGTTGGTACAACCAGTATTCCCCAACCTAATAGCATCGTAAACGATGAGACAACTCTGCCAATATCAGTTTGAGGAAAAATATCACCGAATCCAACAGTCGTCATCGTCATGATCGCCCAATATACCGACATCGGAATGCTCGTGAAGCCATTTTCGGGACCTTCAACCACATACATGACCGTTCCCATGATCAACACAACCATTCCCACAAAAGTCAAAAAGACTAGGATTTTTCTTCTCGAGGAATAAAGGGCTCGCCCTAAAGTCGCATACTCTGTCACATAGGCTGTCAACTTTAATAATCTAAATAGTCGTAACAACCTGAGGACGCGGATGTCAATGAGGACATGAATGCCCGGAGCGAGCAACGCTAAATAAGTAGGAATGACTGCCAAAAAATCCACAATGCCATAAAAACTGCGCATATACACGAGTGGCTTAGGTGCACACCACAGACGTGCACAATATTCGATGGTGAATATACCCGTAAACATCCACTCTAGAATCATTAGCTGTTCGCCCCACCCCGAGTGGATCGAATCAATACTATCGAGCATTACGACGGTAACGCTTACAACAATAAGCCAGACCAAAGACAGATCAAAAAAACGCCCAGCCGGAGTATCAGCCTCAAAGATTACCGTGTAGCAACGCTGCTTCAATCCGTCCTCTGGCAATTGCTTAGTTAGCATTTCCTCACAAGTTTCGTTCTAAGTTCGAGTTCACCAAATTCATGCAGATAATTGTTGGCTACGTTGGTCAAGAATGAGTTTCGCTTCAGTCATAGTGCGCTCAATCAGTTCTTTACATGAAGGAATGTCATTAATTAACCCAACGACCATTCCACAAGACCAAACCCCAGCCTCCATTTCACCGTCAAGCATAACCTTTGGATACACCCCCGCCACTTGATCTAAGACATCATCAATTTTAATACTGTCGCCAAGGTTAACCTCCTTCTCTAACAGTTTTTGCGCAGCACTGTTATTAAGCACACGCTCGGTATTACGCAGGGGCCTCATGACCAACCTGGTGTCTAATTCGGTCGCCTCCAACAACGCCTCTTTAACATTTTGATGACAAGGAGCTTCCTGCGTCGCCATAAATCGAGTTCCCATGTTGATACCATCCGCCCCAAGGGACAGCGCTGCCACCAAGGAACGGCCGTCTGCCATTCCACCTGATGCGACAATCGGAATTTCTAATTCGTCTGCTGCGCGCGGGAGCAATATGAAATTTGGTACATCATCCTCACCTGGGTGACCGCCGCATTCAAAACCATCTACTGATACTGCGTCGCACCCTATAGACTGAGCCTTCAGCGAGTGCCTCACCGAAGTACATTTATGAATAACCTTAACTCCTGCCTCTTTGAGCGCAGGCATTACTTGTTGCGGATTACGGCCAGCGGTCTCAACGACTTTGACTCCTTCTTCTACAATTGCTCTGACATAACCCGGGTAATCAGGAGTTGCTAAGGACGGCAGAAAGGTGAGATTAACCGCAAACGGTTTGTCCGTCATTGATTTACATTTGCGAATTTCATTACGCAGATCATCAGCTGACTTTTGAGTCAACCCAGTAATCGTGCCCAGTCCACCCGCATTTGAGACAGCCGCAGCCAGCTCAGCAAAGCCGACATAGTGCATACCGCCCTGAATAATAGGGTACTCGATCCCTAAAAGCTCTGTAATACGTGTTCTCATTTCTCTCTACCTTTACGCTTAATAAATGAACAACAAATCTTTTCGAAATTCAAAATCCCGTGTACATTGGAATTGTCACGAATGTTTACAGGACACAATTTAAAATGTCAGCATACCTTATTGCGGAAATTACAGTTACCGACCCAGTTGGATATGAAAAATATCGTGCCAAGGTCGGCGCCTCTCTATCAAACTATAACGCTAAATTTTTGGTTCGCGCAGGAGCTATCGAAAATCTGGAGGGTAGCTGGTCTCCTCAAAGACTTGTCATCTGCGAATTTTCCGATATGAAAACCATTCGTGAATGGTACGCCTCAGAGGAATATCAAGAGATCAAGAAATTAAGAGACGACACAGCTGCGTTTAACGTCGTTTCGGTTGCTGGTATTTAACAGACCAACCGCATACTTTGCTTAACCGCTTAAAATTCGATATGGGCCCTTTAGTTTTTTCGGTAGTACTCGCCCCATCCTTGCGCGTCGCAAGTAGTGATACTCGAATCTTTCCCCTGATAATAAAATTGTATCTTCCTTCTGAGCTCTAGGCGATCGCCCTGCAACTTTCGCGGTCCGCTTAGCAATTACAGAAACCACCGCAAGTTGATCCTGATCATCCAACCCCATTACTATAATACCTCGCCCCCTAGAAAGAAATTTCATCTCCTCAGCCGCAAAAGCCAAAAGTTTGCCTTTCGCCGATACCGCAACGACATAACGACCCTCATCCTGACTAAAGAATTGTGGAGTTATTGGCACTTCATTCGGAGGAATCGTCATAAAGTCTCTTCCAGCCCTTCGGTTAGAGACCATATCTCCCAACTTAGCAAAAAATCCATAACCCCCTGTCGTCGCCACAAAAACGCTCGACTCTGATGAGCCGGCGATGCAGTGCATGACCTGCGCGCCATCTTGAAGATCTAATAGAGATGAAGCCGGGACACCATCTCCTCGCCCCGACGGAAGCACATTTGCGTCAATACTGTACGCCCTACCTTTAGAATCCAAAAATACTACTGGATCAATGGTTCGGCACTGAATGATCGACGCCAGCGCATCTCCTTCTTTGAAGGATAAACTACTCGGTTCGACATCCCAACCTTGTCGCATACGGATCCAACCCTTGGTCGAGAAAATAACCGTGATAGGATCGTTGGAGGCCTTAACCTCCAAGACTGCCTTTTCCGACACTTCTATTACGGTCCGTCTTTTATCGCCAAACTCCTTAGTGTCAGATTCCAATTCCTCGATGATAAGTTTTTCTAAGCTATCTTTACTTTTCAAAATCACCTTGAAGGATTTCTGATCCTTTTTAAGTCCTTTAAGCTCCTGCTCAACTTTGATATGCTCCAGCCTTGCTAATTGTCTCAGTCTCATATCCAAGATGTCATCTGCCTGACGATCTGATAATTCAAACTCCGACATTAAATCTTGTTTGGGTTGCTCGGAATTTCTGATTATTTTTATAACCTTATCAATGTTCAATAAAACCAATAAACGCCCCTCAAGGACGTGAATACGATCTTCTACCTTTCCTAAACGAAAACGAGTTCTTTTCGTGACTGTGTCCCGCCGAAAATCAATCCACTCCGTTAAAATATCAAGGAGATTCTTTCCAGCGGGTCGGCCGTCCAATCCAACATTGACCAAGTTAATAGACGTATTGGTTTCCAAACTGGTTCGAGCAAGCAACGCGTTTACAAAATCACTCTCATCGATCTTGGATGTCTTGGGCTCAAAAACCATACGTACGGGATTAACCCTGTCCGACTCATCTCGCATTCGATCTAACACGGACAACATGGCCTGCTTTTCTTTTTGCTGCGTGGCTGTTATTGACTTCTTGCCTAAACGAGGCTGCGGATTCGTGATCGCATCAATTTCCTCTTGGATCTTTCTAGCAGAGACACCCGGAGGTAACTCTGTGACCACCAACTGCCACTGACCTCTTGATAACTTCTCAATCGTCCACCGCGCTCTGACACGCATAGCGCCCCTGCCTGTACTGTAAACCTCAGCAATATCGGAGGTGCTGGTAATTATTTGAGCTCCTCCAGGAAAATCGGGACCCTTGATATATCGCATGACCTGTTTAATGGTCATACTGGGTTTTTTAATCAGCGCTATAACCGCGGACGAGACCTCACGAAGATTATGGCTAGGCACCTCGGTTGCCATTCCTACTGCAATACCACTCGCGCCGTTAAGCAACAAAACAGGTAACCGAGCTGGTAAAAAGCAAGGTTCGGTGACACTACCGTCATAGTTGGGAATGAAATCGACTGTGCCCTCACTCAGCTCATTTAATAAAACTTCAGAAAATTTAGTGAGTCGTGCCTCCGTATATCTCATAGCCGCTGCATCATCCCCATCTCTGGATCCGAAATTTCCCTCGCCATCGACCAAGGGATAACGAAGAGTAAAGTTCTGGGAAATTCGCACTAACGCATCGTAGACTGATGAATCACCGTGGGGATGAAACTTACCGAGCACATCACCTACGACTCTGGCTGATTTTTTTCTAGAGTTTCCTGCGGTCGCATTCATTTCCCACATTGCGTACAGAATTCTTGACTGAACAGGTTTTTGTCCATCGGCTAGCCGCGGTAGAGCACGGTCTTTAACTGTGGCAATGGCATATTGCAAATACTGCGTCGAGGCATATCGCCCTAATGGGATAGCATCGTCAAAGTCCATACGTTCTAACGGAGCGAAGTATTCCGGAAGCGGGTCCGTAGATTTTCTCTTAGGCTGAGTATTAAATTTCTTGGCTGGCTTATCTTGAACTTGACTCATTTCAAATAACTCTTTCTGTTGACTCATGTACTTGCTCTTATGTATTCAATTGGCATTGTTTGATTTGAGATTAAACGAAAAATCAAGCAACTCATTGCTCCCGTCTGATAGGCTAAATCGCCACTCGCCAGCTGGCGCCTCATCACTGGATCGTGCGTTATAGCCAACGCACCCAGATGCCACACCATTCATCACTTTAAATTTTCTAGGAACGTTGTACCCTTTATTAGGCCAACCGCCGTCGTCCGAAATTTCAGGATGAGTCAGTGATTGGGTGAGCATGTACTTGTCATCGTCGAAAAAATCCACAAAAACTTCAAAACAAAACCCAAACCGAACAACCTGGTTAGCAGGAATCACTGTGGTTTTTTTTAAGAGCTCCTGATTTTTGTTGTAGATCCCGTATTCTGTAATTCTGGCATCATTGGCTTTAACGTCAGTCGTCATGGAACTGAATACAACTAAAAATAAAATCGGCAGATGAGTCACACTCTTTTTCATGAAAAATCTGCCTCCACCAAATTACCAAAAGTCTCCATCCAGTTTCTACGCTGACCCGCGTTCTCTCGAGCCATCATCATGCCAAATATATCAAGAGACTCTTCCATCACATCCTCATATGTCACTTGCAAAACACGTCGAGTATCTGGATTTAGAGTCGTATCCCAAAGCTGATCAGGACTCATCTCCCCCAATCCTTTAAAACGACTAACCGACCAGGAGTCTCGTTTTACACCCTCATCAACTAATTTTTCCTCTAATGTCCTCAGCTCAACTTCATCCAAAACGTAGAGCTTTCGTCCTGGCTTGCTCTTACCTTGTGCCGGCACATCAACTCTAAACAACGGTGGTTGTGCAATAAAGATATGACCATCCTGAATAAGCCTCGGAAAATGACGAAAAAATAAAGTCAATAAAAGCACCTGGATATGAGCGCCATCGACGTCAGCATCCGCGAGAATATTAATTTTTTTATACCTTAAATTTGATAAATCTGCAGACTCACCTAGGACGTGATGATCCACGCCGATTGCTATGGCAATTGCCTCGATTTCCTTATTAGAATAAAGAGAGCTTGGTGCGTCCTGCCACGTATTTTTCGGCTTACCCTTGAGCGGCAAAATCGCTTGAAACTCTTTATCTCTTGCACCTTTAGCAGAGCCTCCCGCAGAATCGCCCTCCACTATAAATAGCTCATTTCGAGTAGGGTCTTCCGAGGCACAGTCGGTAAGTTTCCCTGGTAAAACTGCCACTCCAGAGCTCTTTTTTCGTTCTGTTTTTTGTGCTGACCGCGTGCGTTGAACTGCTTGACGAAGTACCAATTCAGCAATTCGTTTTCCCTCGTCCACATGTTGATTAAGCCACAACTCGATTGGATCTCGAATCATCTGAGAAACAAGTTTAAATGCATCACGCGATATGAGCTCGTTCTTTACTTGGCCTTTAAATTGAGGATCAAGGATTTTGCATGCAAGAACAAAGTTAGCTCTGCACCAAACATCATCTGGCACTACCTTTAATCCTCTTTGACCCATCGCGTGATGATCAATGAAGCTCTTAATCGCCTGATAGACGCCGTCCCTCAATCCGGAAACATGTGTACCCCCTTGCCTCGTGGGAATCATGTTGACATACGACTCATTGATAATTTCCCCGTCCCCTGTCCAAGACAATGCCCATTGAGCGCCCTCACCCTCAGCGAATGAATCAGATTCTGACGAATCTACAATATATCGTTCACCAAAAAATGTGGTTGCTACCGCATCCTGACCCGCTATAGCTTCAGCAAAATACCCTTCAATGCCTTTTGGGAAATGCCAGCTCTGAACATCGATCTTTCCATTTTTTTCCAACCCTAAAGAAAAACGAACTCCAGGTAACAGCATTGCTTTTGCTCTTAACAACGCCGTTAGCTCATTAAGATCAAATTTAACACTGTCAAAGTATTTAGGATCTGGCCAAAACCTGATTCGAGTACCTGTTTTACTGAGCGGTAACTTTTTATATTTTTTTAACGGTGTTTTGACTTTACCGTTTGGGCCAAATGTAATTTGATGGAGCGCTCCGTCTCTTTTGACTTCCGCCTCTAACTTCGTAGACAGCGCATTACTAACGCACACACCAACGCCATGTAAGCCACCAGCTATCCGATATACCGATTCCGAATCCGTCTTACGAAACTTTCCACCGGAGTGCAACGTTGTAAAAATAACTTGAATAGCGGGAATTTTTTTAGTTTTATGTATATCGATCGGAATGCCTCGGCCGTCATCCACAACTTCGGCAGACCCATCCTCATAAATCGTGATCTCCACGTTTTTTGCATAGCCGGCAAGACCCTCATCTGAAGCGTTATCAATGACCTCTACCAGCGCGTGATTTGGATTAACCGGATCGGTGTACATACCCGGACGGTGCAAAATAGGCGTTAAGTCTTCGAGAATTTCAATGTCGTCAGCTGTATATGTTGATGCCTTTTTACTCATATAACCTTTTACTTTCACTTAGTTTCAAATGAAACGTTCGTCTATGTTTTTAACTTCAATTCTTTTTTATAAATGAACGTTGCATGCTTTCGGATCGCCAGTTTAACTGAGTTTTAAACTGCCGCTACAATATCGCTATCTATTCACATCAACTACGACACCGGGCTTAGATCTTAGCCTCGGAACGGGCCGAGAAGGTTTACTCGGGTGAAGTAGAGGAACCTTTACTAACTCATCTTTTATGAAATCAACGAAAAGCTTGACCTTCCGAGGAGTTAATCTCGTTGATGGGTAGACGGCTGTAATCCTGATCGGGTCTGGTGCGTAATCGTTCAAAATCGAGACCAACGTACCACTCTCTATCTCATCCTTGACGAGTAACGACGGCACGAGAGCAATTCCCACATCATTCATTACAGCATCTCTAATCGCATACCCGCTGTTTGCACGGAAATTACCTGCAACTTTGATAGACACAAGGCCTTTAGCATCACGAAATGGCCAAACGCTCGAGAAAAGATGAGTGTAGGTAATACAGTTATGATTTTTGAGTTCGTTTGGTGTTTGAGGTGTACCATTCTTTGACAAATACGAAGCGGACGCGACGCAAACACGAGCACTGCTCCCAATATGCCGAGCAACTAATTGAGAATCCTCAAGTTCACCGAATCGGATAGCAACGTCAAATCCTTCTTGAACAAGATCAGCATATCGGTCATCGAGAGAGATATCGATCCCCATACCTGAAAACTGATTTCTAAATGAGAGAAGTAATGGAAGCATATAAATTTGACCAAATGCCACGGGACTGCTGATTCGAAGAGTACCAGTCGGCTTATTTTGTAGACCAAGAACCTCGGTCTCAAGCTCATTAACGTCATCAATGATTCGCTGACATCGTTCAAAATATTCTCTGCCCGCGTCGGTCAAGGAAATTTTGCGAGTTGTACGGTTCAACAAACGGACTCCAAGGCTTTGTTCAAGCATGTTCATGTGCTTGCTTACCGAAGGTTGCAACATGTCCAATTCTCTTGCCACAGCGGAGAAACTTTCGGTCTCGACAATGCGAACAAAGAGCTTCATCAACTTAAATCTATCCACAATATGACCTATTTATTATAATATCGAATATATAATAGTAAATTAAATATATTAGTCAATAAAAAAGAATATAAAGCCTGAAAATATACATTGACGCGACGCAACAATTAATATAACTTAATAGTCGTTCTCTTTGATCTCCTCCTCCATAAAGAGAAATTTTTAAGCCCTCACTTGTGAGGGCTTTTTTTTGTTATGCAGCATATTCATTGTAGATAAATGTCTGACTGAGGTATCTGATGATTAGACTATATATTCATATATTGGAATATATAATATTCATATAAGCCATCTTGTGCTTATTTAAGAATAAAACTAACATTCTGTTCATGGCAGTTTCAATAAAGTTTAAGTGGACTGCCCTGAAATCTCTTTAATTACCTCCTCCCTAAAGAGATGTCCCTTAGCCCCCCCCATCCCCCGGGGGGCTTTTTTTATATAAAGCAACTTAGTACAACAGCCTTTATTGTTGTATCCTTCCACCGGCACGCCAAGGTCAACTCATATCAAGGATTTAATCACGTGATAACACGACTTGCTACATCAATCATTTTAGTCAGTTTGACTATGCTTGCGGATACCACTGCCGTCTTCGCGATTAGCGACGAAGAAGCCATTGCCAAGCTAAGAAGCCCAGAAAATAGTACTGGCAATATTGCCGACGCGGTTGAAACAGTAACCGGGTACCGCAGTTGGATGAACCCAGACATGAAGCCTATATTTGATACAAAAATTGTCGGTAAGGCTGCCACGGCCCTCATGCGACGCGGACTTAAAAATGATAATCGTACGCACCCTCCCCACCACCTCGAACTCCTTGATACAGCGGAGCCAGGCAGCGTACTAATTTACGTCATGGAAGACGGGCTCGATATCGCAGCCATTGGTAATTTAATGGCTACCACTGCAAAAGTACGTGGTCTTGAGGGCTTTGTCATTGATGGTGCAGCAAGAGATATAACCGCGATAAAGAAAATGCAATTTCCAGTTTTCACAAGAAGAATTAGTCCAGCCACGTCGGTTGGAAGGATGATCGCGATAAATAAAGAAATCCCAGTGATATGCGGTGGAGTATTAGTCAATCCGGGTGATTTCATCGTTGGAGATCCCGACGGAGTTGTCGTGATTCCTCGTAACTCTATTGAAGAAGTATTGAGATTGCTCGAGATTTACGACCAAAAAGAAACTAAGATGATGCCAATTATTAAGCGCGAAAAATCAATTTTAAAAGCTATTGATAAATATAATAGATACTAATTAAATAAGTTCTATGGCAGAGATATTCGACTCGATTTCAATTTTAAAAAATAAAATTGCTGCACTGACTGAAGAGCATCGGGATCTTGATGAGGCCGTTACAGCTCTGAGCGAATCGCATCAATCCAATGAATTACAGATACGTCGACTGAAGAAACGTAAACTCTTACTGAAGGATCAAATTATCCAACTTAAAAAAATGTTGGTACCCGATGTACTGGCGTAAAAAAACCACCTCGAGGGTGGTTTTTTTACGCCAGAAATGACTAGTCGAGACTGTCCGTAACCGCACCTTTTGAGGCGGTGGAAACTAAATAAGCGTATTTCGCAAGCAATCCACGCTTAAATCTAGGTTCCGGTTGTTTCCAATTATTCCTTCGCCTTGAGAGCTCTTCATCGGATACCTTTACCTCGATTAATAACTTATGTGCATCAATCGTAATCTCATCACCCTCCTCGACTAGGGCGATGTTACCTCCGACAAAAGCTTCGGGCGCCACATGCCCTACGACCATTCCCCAAGTTGCACCCGAGAAACGTCCGTCGGTCAAAAGCCCAACCGACTCTCCAAGTCCGGCACCAATCAACGCGGAGGTGGGTGCGAGCATCTCTTGCATTCCCGGCCCTCCCTTTGGCCCTTCATAGCGGATTACGAGTACATCTCCAGCTTTAATCTTGCCACCCATAATCGCGTCCATCGTTTCCTTTTCGGAATCAAACACGCGCGCAGGGCCCGTGATCACAGGATTTTTTAGCCCAGTAATTTTAGCGACACACCCTTCCGTCGCGAGATTTCCCTTTAATACAGCCAAGTGCCCTTGCTTATATAGAGGTTTATCGAACGGTCTGATCACATCTTGATCAGGAGAGGGCTCACTCGGTATATGCTCTAGCTCCTCAGCGATAGTGCGACCAGTGATAGTCATACAATCACCATGAAGCAAACCATTCACCAATAGCATTTTAAGTACCTGCGGAACACCACCTGCTTTATGCAAATCAACTCCAACGTATTTTCCCGAGGGCTTTAAATCACAAAATACCGGTGTTTTTTGCCGGATACGCTCAAAATCATCAATAGTCCACTCAACTTCTGCTGCCGAAGCTATAGCCAAATAATGTAAAACTGCATTTGTAGAGCCACCCGTGGCCATTATCAAAGACACCACATTCTCGATTGACTTTTTTGTGATGATATCTCTCGGTCGAATATTGTTTTTTATTGCATTGACTAAAACTCGACCAGAATCACCGGCTGAGTCTGCCTTCTCTGGGTCGACCGCAGCCATAACTGATGAGCCCATTAAACTCATCCCCAATGCCTCAAAAGAAGAAGACATCGTATTAGCTGTGAACATTCCACCACACGCGCCGAATGTTGGACATGCGTTCTTCTCAATACCCACAAAATCCTCTTGCGATATTTTTCCCGCACTATATGCGCCCACTGCCTCATAAGCACTGGCAATCGTTAAATCCTCACCTTTCCAATTACCAGGCTTAATGGTTCCACCGTAGACATAGATAGCTGGAACGTTCATTCTTGCTATGGCCATCATACCTGCAGGCATATTTTTATCGCATGCTCCGACCACTAAGACACCGTCCATCATCTGACCATTTACCGAGGTTTCTATGGCGTCTGCTATAACCTCACGGGAAACCAAAGAGTACTTCATACCATCGGTACCCATACCAATACCATCAGTTACCGTAGGGACTCCAAAAACCTGAGGCATCCCATTAGCCTCTCGTATACTCTCCATTGCTCGGTCAACCAGCGGCTGAATACCGGCATTACATGGGTTCATATTGGAGTGCCCATTTGCGACTCCTATAATTGGTTTCTCAAAGTCACCATCCCCAAAATCCACGGCTCTCAACATCGCCCTATTCGGTGCCCGTACATCGCCACCCGTGATTATCTTACTGCGCCAATTGTCAGCCATTTTTAATCCCCCCTAACCTCATTAAATTTAAAAACCCAAGCGATCATGAACCTACCAATCCAGAAGTGTCGGCCGATTATAGGTATCCGTTAACAAGCGGATTTTATTTGCCAAGATATCGATCGGCACGAAGTTCTAGATTGTCAGCTCTTTAAAGATCACTGTCTAATATATTATTAAGTTTGTTTTAATATATAATATATATATATGGAATTACGACACCTTAGATATTTCGTAACAGTTGCCAGTGAGCTCCATTTTGGTCGAGCAGCGAACAAACTACACATTTCCCAACCTCCGCTGTCAATGCAAATACGTGACTTGGAGCGAGAAGTTGGTGTCGAGCTCCTCTACAGAACCAAAAGAAGTGTCTCACTCACCCAGGCGGGCAGCGCCTTTTTCGATGAAGCAAAAGATATCTTACGACGTGTGAATCACGCTAAGCTCTCCGCACAACAAGCTGCAAGGGGGGAGATAGGCGACCTCACCATTGGGTTCATTAGCGTTGCGGACTACAACCTTCTCCCATATGTTCTCCGCGAATTTCAAAAAGAATACCCTTCTGTCTCACTTGGACTGAGGGAGGCTACAACAGATACTCAATTAACAGATTTACGAAATGGCGTAATTGATATTGGATTTCTTTTACCTCCAGTTAACGCGGAAGGGGTCAAATCATTTTTAATAGCGAAAGAAAAACTGGTTGCAGTTTTACCGGCAAACCATCCTCAAGCAAAAGCAAAAAGAGCAATTTCGATTAAATCGTTGGCCTCTTCCTCGTTCATTATGACGCCACGGCAACACGCTCCGGGGCTGTATGACAGCATTATTAGATTTTGCGAGAAATTTAAGGTCTATCCACATATCGCGCAAGAAGCAATTCAAATGCAAACTATCGTTAGCTTGGTATCAGCAGAGATGGGCGTGTCTTTAATACCTGAATCAATACAGAAACTTCAACGAACAGGTGTGGTCTATAAAGCGATAAAAGAGACCACTCCTACTATTGAAATTCATCTTGCTTGGAAAGAATCCAACGAATTACCAAGCCTAAATAGATTTTTGGAATTTACAAAGAACTCAATGAAAACATACGTAAAAGACTAAAAACATGGTGACAAAAATACTGCATAACGAAGAGGAAACTTTATTATTTGGAGAAGAAATTGCCAAAGGGTTAAAAGCCGGCGCATTTTGCTCTCTCGAAGGGTCATTAGGCGCCGGAAAGACCTGCATCTCGAGAGGCATTTTACGAGGAATGGGACATAAAGGTCACGTAAAAAGCCCTACATACCCTCTTTTAGAGATCTACAATTTAGACACCTCAACCATCTACCACTTTGACTTTTATCGGATCACCAATCCCATGGAAATATTGGACGCGGGCTTTAGAGAGATGTTCAGCGGAACAAGTATTTGCCTCGTTGAATGGGCCAACAAAGGCGCGGGAGTCTTACCGACTCCTGATATCACCATCTCTCTTACCTTTAATCAAAATTCGAGAAACGTTTCTGTCAACGCAATCAGTCAACTTGGACAACAGTGCTTGGAGGGCCTCGCGTAATGCTTCAAAAACTCATACGAATTTTGCTCTTAATCTTTATATCTAGCCCACTGACTGGCCCATCGCTGGCAGCAGATACCGAGGACGGTTACATCGAATCGGCAACGTATACGCTTGATACTGAGCAAACCTTGATCGAAATTAAATTCTCCCGTAACACCAAGTACCAGTCTAACCAACTTAAAAACCCAGACCGACTCTACTTTGACTTAGAGGTGTCCGATATCGATAAAAAGCTAACTTCACTTGTAACGTCCATAAATAAGACTAAGGGACTTATAACCAAAGCGGTCATCGCGAAAAATAAACCAAATATTGTTCGTATTGTCTTCCAACTATCCAATCAAGCTAACACACGTGTGAACGGCAATGGTCGCATTATAAAAATACTCACTTCACAAAATGAAATCCCCGATCTTATTGATAATTTTTATCAAGCAGAATCTACGCAAACAAAAAATAAAATTTGGGAAAAAGAACAATATGTGATCGCCATTGATGCAGGACATGGCGGTAAAGATCCTGGAGCAGTAGGACGCAGAGGAACGACAGAAAAATCTATTAATTTATCTATTGCGAAAAAACTAAAAAAGTACATCGACCAAGAACCGAACATGAAAGCTGTTCTGACTCGAGACAAAGACGTATATGTCAAATTACGCGACCGAATAAAAAAAATACGCAAACACCAGCCAACTATCTTCATTTCAATCCATGCCGATGGCGCCAAAAATAGAAAAGCAAGCGGATCCTCAGTCTTCATCCTACCTCGTAAAGATGAGGTTGCCAGCTCGCGCTATGCAAAAAATGTTGCTGACAAAGAAAATGAAATGGATCTACTCTTTGACCCAGATATTGATAATCGTGACAAAGATACTCAAAAGACAATTTTAGATTTGTCACAAAATGTCACACGATATTTAAGTGAGCAGCTTGGCACCAACGTACTTAAGCGGATAGGGAAAGTTAATAACCTTCACAAAAAAAAGGTTGAAAAAGCAAACTTCGCTGTATTGAAATCCATCGATGTATGTTCAATCTTGGTGGAGACGGCGTTTTTAAGTAACAGCGAAGAGGAAAAACAACTTAGGACATCCGCCTATCAAGATAAACTTGCCTTGGCGATTCTTAAGGGTATTAAGGATTTTTTAAAAAATACACCACCCGAACAACTTGGTGTCAGAATATCAAAAAATTAATTGAATAAGAACAACGAAACAATGATAACTGGAATACTTCTAGCGGCTGGTATGGGTCGAAGATTTGGTTCTCAAAAATTAGTAGCACAACTTCCTTCTGGTTTACCTGTCGCTGTCGCCGCATGGCGGAACCTCAAAAGCGCACATAAAAACTCCTTTGCTGTAGTCCGACATGACGACCGGGCAATAATGTCACTATTTAAGGAAGAAAATATTCCATTTGTTATCAGTGAGGATGCGCATCTGGGCATGTCCCAAAGTCTTTTAACCGGTATACAAAATAGTCTGCAATCAAGCGGATGGGTTATCGCGCTGGGAGATATGCCGTTTGTTGATCCACAAACAATTAAGAAAATTATCTCCGATATGGAAGGGATAGCGAATAAGTCAATATTTCGACCTACATTTCATGAACAATCGGGGAACCCAGTAGGATTGAGCTCCGATCTTCTTAATGAACTAATGGCTCTGGAAGGTGATGAGGGAGCTCGGGAAATCATCAAACGAGAAAGAAGTAGAATCCATCATATTCCGGTCAATGACGATGGGATCATAAAAGATATTGACACACAAAAAGACTTGCTCGCCGTCAATAACCCTTAGCGATATTTGCCATCCCACGGACCTGGTTTCAGCGAAGCGTCTCTGCCATCCTCGGATACCACTGGCCTATTGAGCGAGAAGGTAGTTTCCGGCGTCACCTGACAATAATCCATATAACCCATACGAGCTATTAATCCTGCTTTCGCCGTATCGAACAGCCCACCTGAGAGATATTTATCGTCTATGAATACACCAACCACAAATCCAAGAATCATGCTGTGGTGAGATGCATTGTCGTCATCAGGGCCTTTAGGTATTGGAATCACTTTCCATAACTTACACTCAAGAGCGGCAGGACTATCAGCAACACGGGGCGGAGCCACCAAACGAGACTGAGCTGACTTAAGTTTCGACAAATCAAACTCGCTGACGCCATTAGAGACGGTTGCTGAACTCATATTCATCTCGTCACGTAGGTGGTAAGTGGCAAGCGAGCAGACAAACTCCTTGGTGTTCTCAATATTGGCTAGCGTATCCTTCCTTTGATTAGAAGAAATCATAACCATTGGCGGCGAATCACTAACAGCATTGAAAAAGCTGTACGGCGCGAGATTCACCTCATTTTTATCTGAGGCGGTAGAGACCCATCCAATAGGTCTGGGAGCGACTAATGCTTTGAAAGGGTCATGCTCAAGACCATGATCATTTACCTGCGTTTCATAAAACATACACGAGCCGCCTAACTTCTTGATGAAAGAAAAATTTAATCCAACGCTTTCAAGATATCTTCCACCACTTTTTTCGCATCGCCAAAGACCATCATAGTCTTATCCATATAGAATAATTCGTTATCTAACCCAGCATAACCAGAGGCCATCGACCTCTTATTCACGATAACGTTACTGGCTTTGTACGCCTCTAAAATCGGCATGCCATAAATAGCGCTACCTGGCGTTCGAGCTGCCGGATTCACCACATCATTCGCCCCCAAAACAAAAACCACATCTGTTTGGCCAAAGTCACTGTTAATATCCTCCATCTCGAATACTTGATCATAGGCAACCTCGGCTTCAGCAAGCAAAACGTTCATGTGACCCGGCATTCGCCCCGCCACAGGATGTATCGCGTATCGAACCTCAACACCTTTAGCTATCAATTTCTCGGTCATTTCTTTCACTGCATGTTGCGCCCGAGCAACAGCGAGACCATATCCAGGAACGATCACTACAGAATCAGAATTTCCCAAAAGAAATGCAACATCATCCGCGCTGCCAGACTTAACAGGACGTGCCTCTGATGAACCAGTTTGTGAGCCCTCTTCGGCACCAAAGCCCCCGAGAATGACACTGAAAAACGATCGGTTCATGGCCTTACACATGATGTAGGAGAGAATCGCGCCAGAGGAGCCTACTAACGACCCAGCAATAATCAACATTGAATTATTCAATGAGAATCCAATACCCGCAGCAGCCCATCCAGAGTAGCTATTCAACATTGAAACTACAACTGGCATATCTGCCCCGCCGATTGGGATGATAATCAACACTCCCAATACGAAAGCAATCGCCATCATAATGACAAAGGGTAACCACTGTTGCGTCATGAAAAACCACACACCACACCCCAGCATCAAGAGTGCTAGAACAAGATTTACCAGATGCTGACCCTTAAAAACAATAGGCGCTCCTTGGAAAATTCGAAGCTTATAATTACCAGACAGTTTTCCGAACGCTATCACTGACCCAGAGAAGGTAATAGCCCCAACAAATGTCCCAACAAAAAGCTCAAAACGATTTCCAACAGGAATAAGCCCGTCAACCAACTCAATACCCAATGCCGTAGGCTCAGCAACAGCTGCCACGGCAATGAACACCGCAGACATACCAATCATCGAGTGCATGAAGGCAACTAATTCAGGCATTTTTGTCATTTCCACACGCTTAGCCATCACCGCACCGAGACCACCACCAACAACCATTCCTCCGAAAACATTCAGCAAACCCGATTGAGCCTCCCCTGATAACTTCAGTATCAGGGCCACTGTAGTTAGGACCGCGATCGTCATGCCGGCCATCCCAAAGGCATTCCCTAAACGGGACGTATTAGGATGCGATAGACCCTTCAGTGCTTGAATAAAGCAAACAGAAGCAAGCAGGTACAAGAGCACCACGAAATTCATACTCATTTTGACGCTCCCTCAGCTACTTTTTTGGGTTTCTTTTTGAACATTTCCAACATACGCCTAGTAACTAAAAATCCCCCGACAACGTTTACCGAAGCGAGGGCAACTGCAGCTACCCCCATAATTTGGCCCAACATGGTTTCAGTTAACGCCGCCGCCAACATAGCCCCTACAATCACAATCGCTGATATCGCATTCGTGACTGACATTAGAGGTGTGTGTAACGCAGGAGTCACGTTCCAAACCACGTGATAACCCACGTATATAGCCAGAACAAAAATAATGAGATTGATAATCGTAGGATTAATAACTTCCATGTGTTAACTCCCTATCCAAAAATTACTTTAATCAGAAATTGACGACACCAAAGTGCCAGCTACAATTTCATCTTCCATATTTAATTCGAAGGAGCCATTATCGTTGTTGATAATTAGCTCCATAAAGTTTGATAAGTTCTTCGCGTATAAGGAACTAGCATCAGACGCGACACTCGACGGAATATTAATAGAACCGATTAAAGTCACCCCGTGCTGCATCGAAATTTCATTCGCTCGCGTCAATGGACAATTTCCCCCTTGCTCGGCCGCCATATCGACAATCACGGACCCCTCTTTCATAGATTTAACCATTTCCTCAGTGACAAGAACTGGAGCGGGCCTACCTGGGATAAGAGCGGTCGTAATAACAATATCCGCTTGTTTCAATCGGTCAGCAATTAGAGCTGCTTGACGCAGCTTATAGTCATCACTCATTTCTTTAGCGTAACCCCCCTCACCTTTAGCAAGCTCCTGCTCATCCTCTGTCAGAGGAACCTCAATGAACTTCGCACCTAAAGACTCTACTTGCTCTTTCGTTTCCGGTCTCACGTCAGTGGCTTCAACCACAGCCCCTAAACGTTTTGCAGTAGCGATGGCCTGAAGGCCTGCGACACCGACGCCCATAATAACGACCCTAGCTGCTTTGATTGTCCCAGCCGCAGTCATTAGCATCGGCATAAGTTTTGGATAAGCATTTGCTGCCATTAGAACTGCCTTATAACCAGCCAAATTAGCTTGTGAGGAGAGAACATCCATTGATTGAGCTCGAGAAATTCTTGGCAACCGCTCCATTGAAAAACCAACCACACCGGCTTTTGTAAGTCTTTCAAGAGCAACTTCGTTATGGGGCTGAAGCAGTCCAATCAAGACTTGACCACGCTTTAATTGCTCAACCTCTTCCGAGGTGGGACTTTGCACCTTCAGTAGAAGCTCGGCTTGTTTATAAACCTCAGTCGCGCTACCCACCAACGTCGCACCAGCCGCCTCATATGCTTCATCGGGAAACGAGGATTTTTGACCTGCTCCTTTTTGAACTATTACCTGATGAAACCCCTTCAATATGAATTTTTTGATCGTCTCTGGAGTTGCTGCGACACGATTCTCACCGTCTACTATCTCCGCTGGAATTCCAATTAACATCAATAAATACCCTTCCTTTTCTCACCGAGACAAAATTGTTCAAAGCGCAAATAAGGGCCCGTCTCTTGAACAAAGTGCCCGGGCAATTCATAAAACAGTCCTTACTCGCATAAACTGGACTAAATTCTACATTAAGGAAAAATTAGTCGTACAAATTCTGTAACATTAAATTATGGCTTCAATAAAACCCTTACCAGATATATTAATTAGTCAAATCGCAGCAGGCGAGGTTGTCGAACGACCCGCTTCAGTCCTTAAAGAACTAATCGAAAACAGTATCGACTCAGGCGCTAACGAAATCAACATTGCTATTAACGAGGGCGGTATGCGCGAAATTCGCGTTACTGATAATGGTCCGGGTATTCCAAAAAATGAGCTTCAATTGGCACTATCACGACATGCAACAAGCAAAATCAGCGCACTGACCCACTTAGAGTCAATAGTCAGTCTTGGATTTCGTGGGGAGGCTTTAGCCTCAATTGCGTCCGTTTCGCAATTTGTCTTATCAAGTAAACATAAACTTGAAGCCCATGGGTGGGAGATTACTGCGGAGGGAGGACGAGTGTCCGAACCTTCGCCCTGCGCGCTGGATCGAGGCACTGTGGTTTCGGTCAAAAACCTTTACTACAACACGCCAGCTCGCAAAAAATTTCTTCGGTCACAAAATACCGAGTACGGCCATTGCGATGAAATCTACAAACAAGCAGCCCTCGCACATCCCACGATTGAATTCACAATATCTCACAATGGAAAGCCTCGCCGAAGAGCGAGCAACAAGAGCATTGAAACGCGTATTCGTGAGACTCTAGGTTCGGACTTAACTGATGCAAGTATTTGGCTGGAAGAAGGCGCTGAGGAATTATCTATTCAGGGATTTGTTCAACAACCAGCCTATGAGAAAGGTACCAAAGACGCTCAATATCTTTTCATCAACGGGCGATATGTTCGTGACCGCGTCATTTCACATGCCATTAAACAAGCGTTCAGTGACGTTTTGCACCATGGCAAAGCCATCTCATACATTCTATTTATTAAAATTAACCCACGGCTGGTGGACGTGAACGTACACCCTAGAAAAACAGAGGTACGGTTTCATCAGTCACAAGCAATACATCAATTTGTTTTCCATGCGATCGAGAAAAAACTCGGCTCTGTAGAGCGAGTATCCCCAAAAAGTACTCATTCATTCTTCACGGATCGAAAAATAGCAATCTCCTCGCAGCACTCCCGACTACAAGACAATCTTTCGTTAGCACTTGAAAAGGGAACAAGTCCCCTAATGAGCTCTAACAATGCTTATAGCGCTATTTCCGCACAAGGCGGGGGTTATGAGCCCACCTCAAGAGACATTTCCGATTGGAACGAAATTGGCGATAACCAAAAAAATGAATTTCCCTTAGGTTTCGCTCTTGCCCAGCTCAGTGGCGTATATATTTTGGCTCAGAATCACGAAGGTCTCATTATTATCGATATGCATGCCGCCCACGAACGCATTGTCTATGAACAACTAAAAACAGCGCTTGATTTAAAAAAAATACCGAAACAAAAACTTTTAATTCCGATCAACGTGAAATTAGGTCTCACTCAAATGGCTGTCGTTCACGAAAACACGCAACTTTTAAATACTCTAGGTTTTGAATTTTCCACCTCTGGCCCTGAAAACATAGCGTTACGAGCCATACCGTCGTTTCTCGAACCCGGAAAAGTTCCCGAACTGGTAACGGGCGTAATAAAGGACATAATGGAGTATGGCGCCACGCGCGTCTTACAAGAGAATCGAAACGAAATCCTGTCGACACTGGCATGTCACTCTGCGGTGCGAGCTAATCGAAAACTCTCCGTCGAGGAAATGAATAACTTACTTCGAGATATGGAGCGTACCGAGCGGTCCGATCAATGCAATCATGGGAGGCCTACTTGGTTTCAAATATCGCTCGCCGAACTCGATCATAGGTTTATGCGTGGCCAATAGTCAAAGAATCAGCTGTATGTTGGTGAATATTGCGAGATGAAAAAGAGACCAGCACCTGAGGCAATTTGTCTCCTAGGCCCCACGGCCAGCGGAAAAACCAATATCTGTATCGAACTAGCCCGTCATTTTCCAATTGAAGTTATCAGTATAGATTCCGCACTCGTTTACCGGCAAATGGATATTGGCACTGCCAAGCCGGATCGAGAGGAGTTATCACACTGCCCTCATCATTTGATTGATATCCTCAACCCAAATGAGCACTACTCCGCGGCAAAATTTAAATTAGATGCTGAGCGACTTGCTCATGAAATTGTTATGCGTGACAAGATTCCCGTTCTTTCCGGTGGAACTATGATGTACTACAAAGCACTTAAAGACGGTTTAAACAAACTACCTGAACGGGATTTGCAAATTCGAGAAGCAATTGACACAGAAGCCAAACAATACGGATGGCCGCATATTCATGAAAACTTAAGAAAAATAGACCCTGAAACAGCACAACGACTGAGCCCTAATGATTCCCAGAGGATTCAGCGCGCAATGGAAATCTTCCAAATAACCGGCAAGCCAATGAGTAAAATGCTCAATGAATCAATTACAAATAAAGACACCTTGAAGACCTTGGATATTGCTCTGATTCCTGAATCAAGGGCGACATTACATAAACACATCGAGACTCGATTTAAACAAATGATTGTGCGGGGACTAATTGACGAAGTAGTTGAATTAAAGAAAAATTGGAACCTGTCATTAGACATGCCGTCAATGAGGTGCGTTGGATACCGGCAGGTTTGGGAATTTCTAGATGGAAATTATAGTAAAGAGGTACTTATCGAAAAAGGCTCCGCAGCCACCCGTCAACTGGCGAAAAGACAGCTCACTTGGTTACGCAGCTTTTCAATTGAGCACACCGTTGACCCTTATGCGATTGATACTCGATCGTACATCCAAAAAATCCTGAGAGCTGTCCAACATTAAATTAAGAACGACGTAAACGTTTTGCCGTAATCAATGTGTCGAGCGCACCGTCACTCAGCTGCACCGTCAATCGATCGTCGACAGAAACAGATTTAACACTTCTTAAAATATTACCTTCCTCACTTCTGACAATTGAGTAACCTCGACACAGAACTTGCTCAGGATTGAGATGAGACAAGCTAGTCTTGGTACTGGATAAGCGCGTTTGAAAATGATTCAGAGTGCCGAGCATTCCACGATGCATTCGTTTTTGCCAATCTTTGAGTGAAGCTAAACCACGCTGACTATCAGGCCTCGCACGATAGAGCTGAGCCTTAGCACCAGTTATATAACTTTCTTTACCACGGAATAAGCGTCGCACACTTGTGTTAAGCCTTGTTTGTAATTGATGCAGTTCATTTGCGTAAAGCATATTTCGTTTGCCTGGATGTATCAATCGACGACTCAAGTAATCAATATGCTGCTGATTAACGTCTATCTTGCCTCGAATATTCTTACTCAATCCGGCTAGGAACCGTTGAAGATCAGATGCTATGTCATCAAACGCAGATACCGCCAAAGTGGCCGCTGCAGTTGGCGTCGGCGCACGACAATCAGATACGAAATCCACCAATGTTGTGTCGGTTTCATGTCCCACCCCAGAAATAACAGGGATAGGACAACGAGCGATGGCTCGAATCAACTCTTCAGAATTAAACTCCCAAAGATCTTCAAGACTTCCCCCACCGCGACAAATTATCAGTCCCTCAACTTCTGATCGCTCGCTGGCTAACATAACTGCCTCTGCCAGTTTTTTCCCAGCGCCATTTCCCTGGACAGGAGAGGGATAAATGATTATTGATACATTCGGTGCACGATCAGCTAACGTCTTACAAACATCGCGAAGTGCAGCAGCGTCAAGCGACGTAACGACACCAATTGTTTTGGGGAATTGGACTAATGGTTGTTTTTTACTTGTATCGAATAAACCTTCGGCAGAAAGTTTTCTTTTTTGAGCCTCATACAACTCGAATAATCTACCCAGACCTGATTTGCGAACTAATTGGGCAATTAATTGGAATTCGCCTCTTTTCTCAAACATCGAGGGTGACGCTAATAATTCAACTTCAAGCCCATCTGAAATTTCAAACTCAACATTACTCATACGAGAACGAAATAAGACACACCGAACTTGACTCGACTCATCTTTCAATGAAAAGTAGCAATGGCCAGATGCTGCTCGAATAAAATTTGAAATTTCGCCTCTTACCCAAACCTCAGGTAAATGGTCTTCAATCAACGATTTGATTGTTCTCGCAACTTGGGAGACAGATAGGACTTTAGATTGAATACCGCGCTCACTCATGTCGTACACCCAAAAATTAACCTCAACGCTACGAGCTCATATTCTATGGAAAAAATACAAACGAAGTAAGTAAACTATTGACATTCAAAGAACTTTTTTTATCGAATAATCCACAAATGCTATAAATTTGCAAAAAATCATTAATAAACACGAGCTTAACTCCAAAAATAAAATAAGTCATTGATTTTTATTGATATTTTATAATTTGAGCTCATCACACTCAATAGCAGTTTGGTAGATATCTTTATTCATCCCCCACTCGGACGGATTTACCCACAAACTTATCCACAGTTGGTAGGTAAAAGTATTGATAAGTCTTACACTTACGATAAATTTATCCCCTGAAAGGGAAAACATATGATGTTGAACTTGCTGTCAATAACTCCGACGTTTAAAGTGATGGCCTACGCAACTAGTACTCAAGGGTTTATATCGTGATTGAAATCATCATAGCAGCTGGCTGGCCAATTTGGCCCATCATATTTTGCTCTGTCATATCTGTGGCCATTATTGCGGAACGCTTTTACTCACTGAGACGAGAGGTGGTGGTTCCAAACAGCTTACTCGGAGAAACCGTCAGTCATTTAAAAACCTCCGGTGTGACTCAGGAGCTCATATCAAAAACCGGAGACTCATCCCCGTTAGGACGCGTGTTTGTTGCGGGCTTGAAAAACTTAGGAAACACTAAGGAAGCCATGAAAGAAGCGATTGAGGAGGCAGGTCTCGAAGTTGCCCATGAAATGGACCGTTACCTAACTACACTAGGTACTATCGCCACTATGGCTCCGTTACTTGGACTATTGGGAACAATAATCGGGATGATAGAAATTTTTGGGGCATCTACGCCGACTGGCATTACAGATCCAGCTCGATTAGCACATGGCATTTCTATTGCGCTATACAATGCCGCTTTCGGTATCATCGTCGCTGTTCCTAGTCTCGTGTTTTATCGGCACTTTCGGTCAACGGTAGACTCATTAATCGTTCAGATGGAGCTACAGGCAGTAAAGCTCATAGAAATGACCCACGGCAACAGGGCTGACTAAACTTAATTATGAATTTCAGACGAGCCTCATTTCGAGAAGAACCCGATATTAATTTAGTCCCCTTCATTGATGTCTTGATCGTGATCGTCATTTTTTTGGCTGTCACGACTACATATTCTAAATATGCTGAGTTAAAAATAAATCTGCCCGTAGCTGATGCCAATACCGTTGATCAACCAATCGATAAACTTGAGATTGCCATCTCACAAACTGGCCAATACTTTGTCAACGGTCGTGAAGTACCAATGGAAAGCCCGCTACTTTTCGCAGAAACTCTTCGACAAATTGCGGGTCCGGACTCGGATCCTGTGATTATCATCAGCGCGGATTCAAACACAACACATCAATCAGTCATCTACACCATGGAAGCCGCTCGAATCGCAGGCTATGGACGCATCACTTTTACGACGCAAAAGAACTAGGTCTATCGCCGTGTTAGCGCATTCGCCTTTAACTGCGTCCACACAGGCGTTGCGCCACTTTAAGTTAATAGGTGTGCTCCTTCACTTGCGTCATGGATAAGAACTAAGTGCCTCGCTCATGGGAGCGCCTTAGCGCGATATCACTTGTCTTGCTACCTCTGACGCTCGTGTTCTTAATACTGTCGGCGGTCAGACGGCTCATATTTCGCATCGGGATCCTCAATGCAACAAAAATACATGTTCCCGTTATCGTGGTGGGGAATATCACGGTAGGGGGGACTGGGAAAACGCCAATCGTAGTTGCGATCGCTAACGCACTTAAGGATTCAGGTCTTGCTCCAGGAATCATCACAAGAGGTTATCGGGGTGACGGAACAAATCGTGAGGTTGTTGAAACTAGCACACCTTCTGAAGTTGGTGATGAACCAATACTCATATTCAATAAGGTTAAATGTCCGGTTTGGGTGGGGCCCAACCGAAGTAGGAGCGCACAACAAATAATCAAAAAATATCCAAATGTGAACGTCATCATCAGTGATGATGGACTTCAACACTATGCGCTAAAGAGAGACATTGAAGTCGTGGTAATCGACGGGGAGCGTAAGTTCGGGAATAGCCTCCTGCTGCCTTCCGGTCCACTCAGGGAATCAATATCGAGGATTCAAACTTGTGATCTCGCGGTTATTAACGGACCGCAAATTCATAAACTACCTATTCCGACAACAAACATGAGACTTATTGGCAGTACTTTTCATAAACTATCTGACCCGACCATTACATGCGACGCAGAAGATCTGTTAAAAACTGAAGTCACAGCCATAGCCGGCATTGGAAATCCTGAACGTTTTTTTCAGCATCTAAAATCATTAGGTCTCAGGCCAAAGACTATAAGGTTTCCGGATCATCACAGATACTCAGTCAAAGACTTCAACTCAATTGAGAACGACATCATCATAATGACCGAAAAAGATGCAGTAAAATGCAAGAGTTATGCGCCGAAAGAGTGTTGGTTTTTGCCGGTTACTGCAGAATTTAATGGTCCATTCATACAAACCATCATAGAGAAACTTAAAAATTATCATGGATAAAAAATTGCTCGATATATTGGTATGTCCTATATGCAAAAGTGAACTTGACTTGCAATCAGGAGATAGTGAGTTAGCATGCAAACCTTGTAAGCTCGCTTTCCCAATAAAGGATGGGATACCGATCATGTTAGAAGAAGAAGCACGCCACATTCCCACCGATTAGCCGCTGACTCGCGCCGAGAGATTTGTGAATTTTAAAGTCGTCATACCTGCACACTTCGAATCCACTCGATTCCCCGGGAAGCTATTAGCTACCATTAGGGGACAAACCGTCATCGATCGCGTAATCAATATTGCGAAAAAATCAGGAGCTACAGATATAATCGTGGCAACCGATGATCAACGTATTGCGCAATCAATCGAGAGCTCTGACTGCGAAGTGATCATGACCAGCAAAGACCATCAGAGTGGAACAGCTCGTATCGCCGAGGTAGTAGCAAAAAAAAATTGGGCATCGGAAGAGGTAATCATTAATCTCCAAGGAGATGAGCCATTTATTCCAGCCGAATTAGTCACTACTGTTGCTGAAACTTTAGCGTCTACATCAGACGCCTCAATCGCTACGGCATGTTTTCCAATTGCACGTCGAGCAGATGTCTTCGATCCAAATCTAGTCAAAGTTGTGCTGGATCATCATAACTATGCCCTCTATTTTTCTCGAGCACCGATACCTTGGGCGAGAGATACATTTTCAGATGAACAAGAATCACTTCCCGATGATTACATTGCGTTGGGGCATATTGGTCTGTATGGGTACCGATCAAAATTTTTACTTGAATACTCAAAACTACCTTCGAGTTTCCTTGAAAACCATGAGAAACTGGAACAATTACGAGTACTGCAAGCAGGACACAAAATAATCACTGCACGTACGCATGCTCCGCCTGCTCCGGGTATTGATACCCCGGAGGACCTCGAAAGAGCGCGTCAATTTGCCAGCACGCTATAATTTCGGCTTTAAATTTTCAAAATTCAAAAAACCAGTGATAGCTTAGATCGTAATTAACTATCGAACTAGTCTAGCCAGAGAATAAGGAATTAACGTGAGATTAATACTACTTGGACCTCCTGGAGCAGGAAAAGGGACGCAGGCCGCTTACTTAATGGAAAAGTACAACATTCCTCAAATCTCAACGGGTGATATGTTAAGAGCAGCAGTCAAAGATGGAACAGACCTGGGCCTAGAGGCTAAGAAATTCATGGATGCCGGAGGACTCGTTCCTGATACCGTAATTATTGGTCTCGTAAAAGAACGGATCAATCAAGATGACTGCTCCAACGGATTTTTATTTGATGGTTTTCCAAGGACAATTCCTCAAGCCAATGCGTTAAACGATGCAGGTGTAGATATTGATTATGTTATTGAGATTGACGTTAATGATGAAGAGATCATCAAGCGTCTATCCGGGCGCCGTGTACATCCAGAATCTGGACGAACCTACCATGTGCTCTTCAATACGCCAAAGGTAGAAGGAATAGATGACATTTCTGGAGAACCACTCGTTCAGCGGGACGACGATAAAGAAGAGACAATCAAGAAGCGTTTAGAGGTCTATCATGAACAAACTGAACTGTTAATTGGTTATTATTCCGACCTAGCTCAAACACTTACGGGTCATGCGCCTAAATACAAAAAATTCAAAGGGATTGGCTCTCTAGAATCGATACGAGATCAGATCTTTAAGGCCCTTGATTCACACTAGTTGATTTATCAAGAAACCCCATCAAGGTAGGGCTAGCAATGAGTAATCTGTCACATTAAACGATTAGGTAATAACATGAAAAAAACACCAAATGCTTTCTACGCCCAGTCTGGTGGTGTAACTGCTGTTATTAATGCTTCGGCCGCTGGCGTTATTGAAACCGCTAGGAAGAACAAAGATAAGATTGGAAATGTTTATGCGGGTAGAAATGGCATAATTGGCGCACTCACTGAAGATTTGGTCGATACATCCAAAGAGTCCGTCAGCGCAATTGCGGCGTTAAAACACACTCCTGCCGGCGCATTCGGGTCATGCCGCTATAAACTTAAGTCTCTTGAGGAGAATAGAGCTGAATACGAGCGTTTGATAGCTGTTTTCAAAGCACACAATATTGGATACTTCTTTTACAACGGAGGAGGAGACTCAGCTGATACATGCTTAAAGGTGTCAAAAATATCAAAAGCACTAGATTTCCCCATACAAGCAATACATATACCGAAAACCGTAGACAATGACTTACCAGTCACTGACTGCTGCCCTGGATTCGGTTCAGTTGCAAAATATGTGGCCGTTTCAACTCGGGAAGCAAGCTTTGACGTAGCTTCTATGGCTAAAACGTCAACCAAAGTGTTTATTCTAGAGGTCATGGGGAGACATGCCGGATGGATTGCAGCCGCTGGAGGGCTAGCATCTACCTCGGACAGTCCGTTACCTATTGTCATCTTATTTCCTGAAGTCGTTTTTAATCGCAAGAAATTTATCGATAAAGTTCGAAATAAAGTCAATACCTATGGCTATTGTTCTATTGTTGTGTCTGAAGGAGTTAAAAGTGCAAACGGAAAGTTTTTATCTGATCAAGGCCTCACAGACGCTTTCGGACACGCTCAACTGGGAGGTGTGGCTCCGGTAATTGCAGACATTGTAAAAGCTGATCTCGGGCTCAAATATCACTGGGGGGTAGCGGATTACTTGCAAAGAGCAGCTCGACATATCGCGTCCAAGGTTGATGTTGATCAAGCTTATGCACTTGGAAAATCAGCAGTAAAACTTGCAATACAAGGTCAAAACGCTGTGATGCCCACCATAGAACGCATATCAGATATGCCTTACCGCTGGAAAATAGGTAGCACACCCTTATCCCGCGTAGCGAATGTCGAAAAGAAAATGCCAAAAAAATTTATAAGTGCAGATGGGTTCGGAATAACTCCAAGCTGTGAGCGTTATCTTAAACCCCTCATAAAGGGCGAAGCATATCCGCCGTATAAAGATGGGTTACCAAAATACGTTGTCCTGAAAAATAAATTAGTCACTAAAAAAGTGAGGGTAGACTTCAACCTTTAGTGATTTTGAAGAGTTAATCGTCATTTTCAGGTACAATCCCGCGCAACTAAAATTTAAAAGAAGCAGTTTTTCCGTTGTTGTTTTGGACAACTGCTCGGTTATTAGGGTATTTGGCCGACCCTTATCGGCCAGTTAACTACATAATGTAAGGGGGGACGTTGATGTCTTCAGGACTAGTGATAGCCTTAGTTTGTTCGATCGTAGCTGTGATTTACGGTGCGCTTTCGATCCAATGGATTCTGCGCCAACCAGCTGGAAATGCTCGGATGCAGGAAATTGCCACAGCGATTCAGCAGGGTGCGCAGGCTTATTTAAATCGACAGTACTACAGTATTTCCGTTGTCGGAATCATTCTGTTTGTCGCACTCGGGTTTGCTCTTGATTGGTATACAGCCATCGGGTTCCTTGTAGGTGCAGTGCTCTCGGGCGCTGCAGGTTACATCGGTATGTTCATTTCGGTTCGCGCGAATGTGCGAACTGCAGAAGCCGCGAATCATGGAATTAATGCAGCTCTCAATGTCGCATTTAGAGGCGGTGCTATCACAGGTATGCTGGTAGTTGGCCTGGGCTTACTCGGGGTCGCCGGTTACTTCGCTGTTGTCTCACACCTGTCCGGAGATACCGATGAAGCACTTCACGCCCTGATCGGTCTTGCTTTTGGTGGATCACTGATCTCAATATTTGCCCGATTAGGCGGAGGTATCTTTACAAAAGGTGCGGACGTCGGAGCCGATTTAGTTGGTAAGGTTGAGGCAGGAATTCCGGAGGATGACCCAAGAAACCCAGCAGTTATAGCGGACAACGTGGGTGATAATGTCGGAGATTGTGCTGGTATGGCAGCCGACTTGTTTGAAACGTATGCAGTTACCATCGTAGCAACAATGCTATTGGGTGGGCTCATGATGTCCGATATGGGTGAGACAGCAATAATTTACCCTCTCGTACTCGGTGGCGCTTCAATTATCGCTTCGATAATAGGTACCTTCTTTGTTAAGACTTCCGAAGGTGGAAGCATAATGGGCGCTCTTTATAAAGGTGTCATTGTCTCCGGCGTTATTGCCGCTGTAGCCTTTTACTTCATAACCGAACAAATGATGGGTGGTGATTCGATCAATCTATTTTATGCAGGACTGGTTGGGCTTGCTTTAACCGGCATATTGATTGTCATTACTGAATATTACACGTCAACCGAGTACGCTCCGGTCAAGCATGTTGCAGCCGCCTCAGAAACTGGGGACGCAACAAACATCATCGCTGGTTTAGGAGTATCAATGAAGTCAACCGCGCTTCCAGTGTTAGCTGTATGTGTGGCCATTGGTGCTTCTTATTCACTCGCAGGACTTTACGGAATTGCAATCGCGGCAACCGCGATGCTGTCCATGACTGGGATGGTTGTGGCGCTTGATGCCTATGGACCCATTACTGATAATGCTGGCGGTATTGCGGAGATGGCTGAGTTGCCATCAAAAATTCGAGATATTACTGACCCATTAGATGCTGTTGGCAACACGACAAAAGCTGTCACCAAAGGTTATGCTATCGGTTCTGCTGGCTTGGCTGCGTTGGTTCTATTTGCTGACTACACAAACACACTCGAGGCAGCAGGTAAACTGGTTGAGTTCTCTCTGTCAGATCCAGCAGTCATCATTGGTTTATTTCTCGGCGGTATGATCCCTTACCTCTTTAGTGCAATGGCGATGGAGGCCGTTGGACGCGCAGCGGGCTCCGTGGTTAATGAGGTACGTCGCCAGTTCAGAGAAATCCCAGGTATTATGGAAGGGACAGGTAAACCTGATTACTCAAAGGCGGTAGATCTTCTTACTCGTTCAGCCATTAAAGAAATGATGATCCCATCGTTACTCCCAGTGCTAGCGCCAATCGTAGTTGCTTTCGGTATGAATTGGCTCATGGGACCAGGCGAAGGAATCAAAGCTCTCGGCGGATTACTCATAGGAACAATCATTACCGGTATATTCATCGCGATATCAATGACTACCGGTGGTGGTGCTTGGGATAATGCAAAAAAATATATTGAGGACGGCAATTGTGGCGGCAAAGGTTCCGATGCGCACAAAGCCTCCGTCACTGGAGATACAGTTGGTGATCCATACAAAGACACAGCAGGTCCCGCAGTAAATCCTCTGATTAAAATCATCAATATTGTCGCGCTTCTTTTGGTACCACTCCTCTAGAAAGAGACTCAGCACCAACAAAAAAGGCTCCCCTAGGGAGCCTTTTTTGTTGGTGCCCCTCATCAGTCATTTTTTTTGGATTGCTGAATCCCAGCCGTCACCGCTAAACGCATAGCTTGTTCTCGCGGCATATCAATCGGCGTAAGGCGAGAACGGGGTACAAAAATAGTGTAACCACCAATCTGATAACTCATCGGAAGATAAACCGCAACACGGCCATCAGGAACCATGTCCGGCGGCAAATCGGAAAACTCTTCGCGAGTCAAAAATCCCAGCAGCCTAACATCAAGATTTGGCATATCAACCATCACCACCTGGAAGTTCTCACCTTTATCATCTCCCGCAAATAACCCAAAAAACTCCTTTAGGGCACTGTATATCGTTTTAATCAAAGGTACCTTGAGGAAAAACCGCTCAGTCAAATTAAAGATACTTCGAATAACATATGCCCGCATCAATATCCCGATTACAAATACTACGATGCATCCGGTGGCAAGACCCATACCAGCAACGTATGTTCCTTCGGGCAATACCATTTGCAATGGAGAAACCATAAAAGATTCAGCCGTCGTAAACAGCCAAACCAAAAGATAAATAGTCGCCAGCACCGGTAGGGCCGTAAAAAGACCTGTCAAAAAAACTTTACTGATGAACTTCATCACGATCATGCTCCCCTAGATAATTTAGAACCACTCTGTTGTGCACAGTATATTGAGATTTCAATGAATAGTTGCAGAACTTAAGAGCGACCTTAATCTGATAAAAGTTAAAATTCAATTTAACGTTTTTAAAAGACTAGCGTCGCAACTTCATAGCTTTATCCAAACAGGCCCATTAGGGCTTGTCCCGTTGCTGAGGAAGATTGCTTCGATAGGTCCTCTGGCGCACCTTGGAACAGCACATAACCGCCCGCATCACCCCCTTCCGGACCTAAATCGATAACCCAATCTGAACTACTGATTACATCAGCATTATGCTCTATGACAACAACAGTCCCTCCGGCACCAGCAAGACGCTTCAGTGTTTCAATTAATTTTTCGACGTCGGCCATATGCAACCCAACAGTAGGCTCGTCAAGCACAAATAATGTTTGATTTTTTCCGAGTTGCCTAAAACCGTCCTCCGTATCAGCTCTAAATTTAGATAACTCTGATACAAGTTTGATTCTTTGAGCCTCCCCACCCGACAACGTACTGCTATGTTGGCCAAGCCTTAGGTAACCAAGACCCAGCTCATTTAGCAAATTGAGTTTTTTGTTAATTTTTGGATGCGCGCTAAAGAGCTCAACGGCGTCTTTGATACTGAGATTCAAGACATCCGCAATTGAGTGATTGTTATACCGAATCTGCAATGTATCTTTACTAAACCGATCGCCGTTACATACCTCACAGACGGTCCGTACATCAGGTAAGAAACTCATCTCTATTTTTTGAATACCTTGGCCTTCACAGCCCTCGCAGCGACCGCCTTTAGTATTAAAAGAAAATCGAGCAGGCCCGAATCCTCGAACCCGCGACTCAGTTGCCGACGAAAATAGCTTTCTTACCTCGTCCCATATTCCTGTATAAGTTGCAGGGCACGACCTTGATGTTTTACCGATTGGCGATTGATCTACTTCGATTACTCGAGAGAAACAGTCAACCCCAGAGATGTTCGAACAGTCTGAAAAATCCTGAATGGCAATATCAGTCTTGGGTCTTGAGGTTATTCTATCCATGTTTGCACGTAATATGCCTCGTATCAGACTGGACTTACCGCTGCCGGATACCCCTGTTACTGCGGTTAGGTGGCCGATAGGAATTTTGGCATCAACCTTTTTAAGGTTATTACGTGTTGCAGCCTTGATACAGATGAAATCAGCTGATTTTTTTAACCGTTTTTTCTTGCAGACCGAATAACGTCTTTTTGAGGTTAAGTAACGACCTGTGATTGAGGCATCATCGCGCATTATTTCACCGGGAGAACCTGATGATATGACGAATCCACCTTCGCTACCTGCTCCTGGGCCCAAGTCAATCACAAAATCAGCTTGTTTTATTGTATCTTCATCATGCTCAACCACCACCAAAGTATTTCCGTTATTTTGTAGATGTTTGAGTGCTTTCAACAACACATCGTTATCTCTCGAGTGCAAACCAATAGTTGGCTCGTCCAGAACATAAACAGCCCCACGAAGATTTGATCCCAACTGTGCAGACAAACGCATGCGTTGAGACTCTCCACCACTCAAAGTGGGTGCCGAGCGATTCAATGTCAAGTACCCTAAGCCAACCTCAGTCAAAAAACGTAACCGGGACAAGACTTCTTTGAGCAAGTCCTTTGCAATTAGCTGCTCTCGCTCCGTCAAGTTTATCTCCGAGAGCGTTCGATAGAGAGTGCCGACGGGCGTGGAGACCAAATCCGCCATTGTGAATTCTTTCCAAACAACACTCCTCGCCTGGGTGTTCAGCCGAACTCCATCACAAGTACCGCATACACCACTATCTGAATGATGCGTAATTGTAGCCCTCTCTGTTTCGATCTCAATTTCATCCTTGAGATTCTTCACTGGACTCACCTTACCATCTAAAATCAGTCCCATACCCTGACAAGGGTCACACCATCCGTATTTAGAGTTAAACGAGAACAGTCGTGGATCTAACTCATCGAACGATTGTTGGCAAGACGGGCATGCTCTTTTGCTAGAAAAACTCTCCTGCTCAAACATTCCTCCCGAAAGTAAACTGTCAACATCCGAAATGATATGAAAAAATCCCCCACCATATTCCAACGCATCGTGGACAATATCGGTAATTCGTGCTCGCAGGGTATTTGTAACCCTCACACTTGCTAACGGCAACTCAATCGTATGCTCTACGTAGCGATCTAACTTAGGGAACGCATCTGTTGCGACGAAATTATTATCGACTAAAAGATACGTAAAACCTTTCTTACGGTAGGATTCAGCCAGCTCTTTGTAAATACCTTTTCTAGACCGTACCAAGGGCGCTAAAAATCCGATATGCACCCCAGAATACTCGCGTAACAATCGATCGACTATCGAAGTCGCGTTTTGCGGCGCAATTTTGATCTCACAATCGGGGCAAAATTGATCACCAATTTTTGACATTAAGAGTCTCAGGTAATGGTAAGTCTCGGTCACCGTACCAACAGTGCTTTTAATACCGCCTCGACTGGTACGTTGCTCAATCGCAACTGCTGGCGGAATCCCATAAACAGCATCAACATCGGGCTTTTTACCAACATGTATAAATTGTCTAGCGTAAGCGTTCAGCGATTCTAAATAACGCCGTTGACCCTCTCCATAAATAATATCGAACGCCAAAGAAGATTTGCCACTTCCGCTAAGTCCCGTGATGACAGTTAACTTTTCATGAGGAATATTGACATTAACGCCCTTTAAATTATTCTCTCGCGCGTTCCGTATGGATATTGCGCTAGGAATCGATTCCCCTTCGCGGGAGCCGCGCTCTTCTTCGGCACTTGTGATTGGAGCGATAGGCGAAACACCATGACGAATCAACTCCAACCCCGTCAGGGAGCATGCATCCTTAGATACCCTCTCAGGAGACCCAAAGGAGACGACTTCTCCCCCTCCATCGCCGCCCTCTGGACCTAAATCAATGATCCAATCAGATCCGGCAATGATATCTAAATTGTGCTCAACTAAAACGACCGACGCTCCAAGGTTAACCAGCGCACGCAAAGCAATTAGTAAGTTTTTAACATCGTGAAAATGTAAGCCTGTTGTTGGCTCATCAAGTAAAAAGAGTGTTTGTTTTACTGACTGAGTGGATGCTTCAGCTATGTAACTTGCAAGCTTTAGTCTCTGAGCCTCCCCACCGGATAACGTCGGCACGGGCTGACCTAACCTTAGATATCCCAGACCTACATCAACTAGTGGTTGTAACTTTCGACAAATTTTTGTTGCGTCTTTGAATGCCAGCATTGCTTCCGCTACAGTAAGCTTTAAAACATCATCGATATTGACTAAACCAATGGTTGGCAAGTCGATCTGGATCTTTAGAACTTCCTGCCCATATCTCTTACCATCACATTGGTTACATCTCAGATAAACATCAGATAGGAATTGCATCTCCACCAGCTCAAATCCACTGCCGGCACAACCTTGACATCTACCTTTTCCGGAATTGAAACTAAAGTAACTCTTGTCGTAACCTGCTTGCGATGCCCCTGATGAAGAAGCAAACAGGTCTCGTATCCCATCTAATGCGCTTACGTAACTGACAGGGTTAGAGCGCGACGACTTACCGATTGGTCGTTGGTCGAGCATAACAACCCTATTGATTAAATCTAAATTTTCGAATCCTCCTACCCCGTCACTAGAGATACCCTTTCCCTCAATAAATCGAGAAATCTCTGCATATAAAGTATCTTCAACAAACGTTGATTTTCCTGATCCAGAGACTCCCGTAATCGAGGTCAAATGTCCAAGCGGAATATCGACATCAATATTTTTGAGGTTATTTCGACAAGCTCCGAGCACACTCAACCATTGCGTTTTATGGGACTCAACCGATTTGGTGGGTATAGAGTCTATAACTGATCGCTTGCCTAGCAGGTACTCGGCTGTGAGACCACAGTCGACGCTTAATTCACTCGCTCTTCCAAAATACTCAATAGATCCACCCCTCTCCCCTGCCTCTGGTCCGATATCCAACAAAAAATCCGCAGCTCGTATAATTTGTGGATCGTGCTCAACCACCACGATTGTATTTCCATTTTTCTTAAGTCGATTGATAACTGAAATTACTCTTTCAATATCTCTCGGATGCAGTCCTATCGAGGGTTCGTCCAGCAAAAATAATGTTTGTGTTAGCGAGGCACCCAATGCAGTCGCTAAGTTTAGCCGCTGGGTCTCCCCTCCAGACAAGGTTCGGGACTGTCGGTCCAAAGTAAGGTACCCGAGTCCCACTTCTTCAAGAAAATCTAATCTCGATAGAATCTGGTCTAAAATCAACTGGCTGGAGTCATCTTTAATCTCTTCTTGCCAACGGCCTTTTTCCTGATCGATGAATTTTTTTAAATCCCAAATTGGTAGTGTGTTCAATTGATGAATTGACAATCCACCAATAGCCTTTAATTTTTCAATATCTAAATCAATACCTGGGTGTTCAAAGAGGGTTCCTCCATTCTCGATTCTGGGTTCACTTGATCCAATGCGCCACAAAAGAGCACTCGGCTTTAGCCGACTGCCATGGCAGTCTGGACAGATTGAATATGATCGATATTTAGCCAGTAGCACCCGAATGTGCATCTTGTATGCTTTTGTTTCAAGCCAACCGAAGAAATTTCGAACACCATACCAATACTTTGGCCAAGACTTACGCCAACTAACCCATTCAGGATCACCCTCTAAAACCCAATTTTGTTGCGCCGGAGTCAAATCGCACCAAGGCATATCAATAGGAACACCACCTCGTCGAGCGCACTCAAGTAACTCACTCTGACACTCAGAGTAACTATCAGTCTGCCATGGTCGAATTACCCCTTCGACAAGCGAGAGTTTGGGGTTTGACACCACCGAATCCATATCGACGCCAATGACGCGACCGAACCCTCGGCAAGTTGAACAGGCGCCCACTGGTGAATTAAACGAGAATAAACCTGCACTGGGCGGAGAATAATCGATATTACAGGTAGCGCAGTGAAAACGATTACTAAAATTTATTGCATCAGCTGATATTTCGCCGCCTACATATGGCGCAATTGAGCACTTACCTTGTCCGACACGGAATGCGGCTTCAAAAGCTTCCCGTAGTCGCGGTTCTTCGACATGATTTATCTCAAAGCGATCAATAACGACTTCGGTCCGACCAGAAGTACGAATGAATCGGTCGTAACCTTGAGCAGACAGGTAACCCTCAATTTCTTCCGCCGTGAAGCTCTCGGGCACTACAACAGGTGCCTTGACTATGACTCTTCCAAGTTTGTGATCAGCTAATTTGGTTCTAATAGTATCTGGATTATCAACCTCAACCGGTTTCGCGCAGCCTCTGCAGTACAGTTTGGCGTACTTAGCAAACAACAATTTTAAATAATCCGAAAGTTCGGTCATAGTGCCAACAGTCGAGCGCGATGTTTTTACCGCATTAACCTGATGAATAGCAATAGCGGGAGGAATACCCTCTATGCTCTCAACCGATGGCCGATCCATTCGATCAAGAAACTGCCTTGCGTAAGAGGAAAAGGTTTCCACATACCGCCTTTGTCCCTCGGCATAAAGCGTATCAAACACTAACGACGACTTCCCAGAACCCGACACTCCAGTTACTGCAATAATTTCTCCGAGCGGAATATCCAAATCAAGGTTTTTAAGATTATTTTGAGTCGCCCCTCGAATTTTGATATGTTTTCGCATGCTCGATTAGGTTTCTACGAACCGTAGTAACGTTATGTGATTAGCCTGTAAGATAGACTAAATATTAAAGAATTGGTTTAAAAAATATAGCCCCACTGCTGAATTCAATATGATGTCCTTTATAAAAAAAATTTCTCGACTACTGGGACCACAATCTACAGATACAACTGCTAATCCGGGAGCAATACACATCAACTCCGCATTAGCCTCTTTGCTATATGAAGCCGCTCGCGTCGATAGGGATGTAACAAATGAAGATCTTACAGTAGCTGCAGAATCGCTCAGCGGACTCGCTAATATAAGCATCGTCGAAGCTCAACAGCTTTTAGTGACAGCCTCTGAGCCGAAAAATCGACCCACCTCGTACCACCCTCTTGCAACCATCATTAACGGACATCTCACTTACGAACAAAAATGTCGGCTTATTGCATCCATGTGGTCTATTGCTCATTCAGATGACTATGTTGATCCGCACGAGGATCATATCATCAGAAAAATATCAGATCTGCTATACGTGGCCCATCAAGACTTCATTCACGGAAAAATAAGCACTCGAAAGACGAAAATTTGAATCAGAAACCTAATGATTTAAAAAACGAACTTAATCACTTTTAAATCGTCAATATGGCGTTTAGTCACCTTTGTCGAAGATCGGATAATATGCATGCTACGTGCTAAGCCACATCAAAGTCTGTTGGTTCTATTTACGCTACAAGTGTTGTCGTTAACCGTCTTGCCTACCTCCGTTGCTTGGGGATCGGAGCACGAAACCCTATGTCAGACACCAGGAAAATGGTTGATACCAAATGAAAAACATGGTTCGACAAGATCTCACTCACAAATATTTGAGGGAATACATGACGTCGATTTTGTACTTCTAGGCGAGCAACACGATCAAATACAGCATCACAGATGGCAAGCACAAATGCTTGCGGCTCTGCTGGCTCACCAGAATCAGATCGCAATCGGACTGGAAATGCTCCCAAAGTCGAGCCAACCTGCTCTTAACGCGTGGGTAGCTGGGCAAATTTCTTTAGCAGAATTTTTGACTCAAACAGATTGGTACGAAACTTGGCGATTTGATGTCGAGCTTTATATGCCAATATTAAATTTTGCTCGAGACAATCGAGTGCCTTTGTATGCACTGAATGTACCAAGAGACGTCATATCAAAAATCTCTGCATCTGGATGGGCTCCGGATATGGGCGTCAGTGAAAAACCAGCTTCTGCTAGCACAGGATACAGATCAATACTCAAAGAAGTCTTTCAACATCATGCAGGAAGCGATGAAAAACAACTAGAATTCTTTATTCAGGCGCAACTAATGTGGGATAGGGCCTTTGCGGAAGGCTTGCAAACCGCAAAAAATGAAACATCACGCTTGGTTGTTGGAATCATTGGTTCTGGGCATTTAACCTACGGATTCGGCGTGAAACACCAACTAAATTCAATCGGAAATTATAAGGTTATAACCTGGATTCCAACCGAAACTGGAAGTACATGTTCATCACTTGATTTAATGAACGATGATGGCGATTTAATCGCTGATGCAATCTTTATTTCGCCCACGAATACTGCATCTGACAAAAAACATAAATTAGGGCTCTACTTGATCGACGGTGAAAACGGAGTCGTTGTAGGAGATGTTTTGGAGAACAGCATTGCCAACCAATCAGGATTTCAAGCAAACGACGTCATTGTCGAAGCTGCGGGTCAACCCGTAGCGAAAAGCAGCGAATTTATTGCCATTATCCAAGATCAAACGCCCGGATACTGGTTACCCGTCACAATAAAACGTAATGATGAGATCACAGAGCTGGTAGCTGAAATACCGCCTCGAAGATAATTAATGGGTAAGTCATCGGCAGGATCAAAAGTTCTCCACTGGCTACTATGCGCTTTAATCCTCGGGGCTTCCTTTGACGCGTTTGCCGCAGAGGCGCCGCACGTCACACTAGATCTTGTGTATGACGAGCAAAAAAGGTACGTTCACGTTCAAGCTAAAACTGTATTGAGTTCGAATTCACCGCGTTTCTATTTGTCAAAAACAGCAAAAATTGAATCTGTAGATTTGGATACCAGATTCATAATCTCAGAATCCCATGATGCTCACATATTTGACCTTAAAGACGGATATCAGAAAGTTACCGTCAAATTTAATTATTCAATATCGTTGCCCAAGTCAAATGACTCTTCCGTTATAAATGAGTCCTCAGGCCGCGTAGATTGGTCAGGTAGCTCCACTAACGCATTTTTGCCGGGCGGAAGGCTTTGGTATCCATTTTTCAATCGACCAAGTACGGCACACTTAACAATAAAAACAATCGTCGGCTTGAGAGCGATAGCGCCGGGTTTACCAATTGCGTATACAGAGAGAGATGGGTATGCAATAACTACTCTTGAGATAACGACGCCAATTCTAGGTCTCGATTTGATGATTGGACGGTGGCAAGTTCAACAAAAATTTATGTCGGGACGCAAAGAAAAAATTCTGCTACAAACTTACTTCGATAAAGTAAACGCTGGAATTGCGAAAGAGTATCTAGATCTTTGTGAGCGCTACATACACTTTTACGAAAACCTTATCGGCACTTATCCATACTCTAGCTTCACTGTCGTATCAAGTCCTTTCCCAACAGGTTTGGGAATGCCCTCTTTGACCTATATCAGTGAAAAAATCCTTAAGTACCCATTCATAAAGACTCGGTCACTTCCTCATGAGATAGTGCACAACTGGTTTGGTAATGGCATACGTGTGGATTATAGCTCTGGTAACTGGTCCGAGGGACTCACAACTTATTTAGCCGATTACTGGCAAGTAGAGCTCGCTAGCGAAGATGAAGCAAAAGAAATGCGTTATGGATGGCTTAGAAACTACGCATCAATTACCGATGGAGATGAGAAATCGCTCCAAGCTTTTACAACCCGACATCACACAGCCTCATCAACAATAGGTTACGGTAAAAGCGCGATGTTTTTCCATATGTTGAGAAAGAGTATTGGTAATGAGCCATTTATCAATTGTCTTAAGGACTTCTGGCTTACATATCGATATCAATCTGCGAGCTTTCACGATATTCGAGATACTTGCCAAACGCATACAAATATCAACTTAACAGTTTTTTTCGATAGCTGGATTCCTACAGTAGGCGCGCCAAAACTTAGCGCAAATTTAACGCAAACTAACGCACCTGAACGTTTAATGACCATCAATCACGACGGAAAGTGGGTTTATCCATTGGATGTTGAGATCTCTTCGGATGCTAACGCGATCGACTCAACCAAACTGATGCGAGGTGATGAAATAACATTCGCGCTTTCAGTTGACGACGTCAAATCAACAAAAATCAAGCTGGACCCAAATTTTAATATTTGGCGCAAACTAGATGCAGCGGAACTCGTTGGTACACTCAGGGACTTTATCGCTGCAAAACAAGCCACCTACATCCAGTTAACCTCAGATATCCAAGATGGCTCCGCAATCATATCAACTTATTTTATGGAAAATACCACTTACGGCGAACAGACTCCTGATTCTAACAAATCAAAAAAAGACCCTGTGATCATTTTAGGGGATATCGCTAGTATTACCGAGCACCTCAACAAGTCAGTTAACGCAATCGATAGTGAGGATCTAATGCCCATATCCGAAGTAGATTTCGTAATGGTATCGACGTATATAACGAACACCCCCACCTTACTCATTAGCACCCCAAAAGTAATAACCGATAAAGATTTTTCAATGTTAATTTCGAGGGCTCGTCATTATGGAAAGTACTCGTGGCTAAAAATCAGTCCGAACGGGATCACTGAAAAAGGTAAATGGCCTATCCAAGAGAAGGTGTTTTCATTTTGAAAAACAAGCTCGATTCTGAATATTATCTCGACACACCAACAATTTTTTTGAAATAGTTTTCTTTTGCTTGAGACAACAGCTCTTTTGCTAAAACAATCTGCAACTCGTCTAAAACGTCTAACCGAATCCGAAAAGGCGCTGTTAAGTCAACACATAAAAATCCAAACCTGTAGGGTCGATCACTTAGGTATTTCAGACTCTCCAAATAGTGGCCTGCTTGAATTAGGAAGCCATTGCGGTTTGGGCTTTTTAAAAAACCTCTCTGATTTTTACCCGAAAAAGTCTTTAGATCAATCACTAAGTCCCCAATAATCAAATCTGGCCTAGCACGCCACGAATTTCCGGAGTCATCTCTCCAATATATCGAAGTTTCTGTATCGCCCAGCTCAACCCATCTACAAAACAGTTTGTCGGACCATTGCATCAGTTTTTCGCGGGCACCTTTAATGTTTTGCAGTTCGAATTGATTGATCGTGTGATGTGTCCAACCGTTATTGATATCAGCTACATCTAGATTAAAGCCATTAGATTCCTCAAGTACTAAACGGTGGAAAATTGCGCCTAATATCGATCGCCTGGGCATCTCCTTGCGGCTTCGCTCAGTAGACAGATGAGCGGATCTCAAGTTAGAGCTCGAAACGTACTCTACCCGAGCTAGATAATCACTCAAAGGATCTTTAATCACCACACACTCATTCGGTTTGAGTTGCGCTAGGGAATGCTTATCCGTAAGGCCTCTCATGAGCCTAATCTATTATTTGATTAAGTAACCGGCCGTTATGGGAGGAATCAAATTTGTCCAACAACCAACTACCAATAGTTTTCGCAACCAACTCGAACTGGAACGGGGGATTCACTATAAGAAGTCCACAAGCATTCATCAAACCAGGGAACAGTGCCTGGGACAAATGTATTTCGGATCGAAGTAGCGATTGACCTCCATATGTTTTCACCCTCTGTATGAAATCTAGCGTAACGGACTCACTCATTACTGGATACCAAATCGCGTAAACTCCGGTCGCAAACTTTCTTAACCCCATTTCAACTGCAGATGCGACCCGCTCAAATTCTCCCGACCGATCATATGAGGGGTCTATAAATATTAAACCTCTGCGCTCCCTTGGCGGCAAAACAGACTTAGTTAATTTAAATCCATCCTCGTGTCGAATCTCAGTTCGTAACCAGCCTTTACTTAACAGCCTTAATTGCTCCGCATCTGAAGAGTTGAATTCGTTCAGTACTAAACGATCCTGCTCGCGCAACAGGTTTTTAGCAATCACTGGTGACCCGGGGTACTTCAAAAGAGCGCCGCTCTCATTATTCTGATTAAGAATCTCAAGATACGGACCAATATCAGGTGGGTAATCAATACACCCAAATATTCGACCTACTCCCTGTATAAATTCTTTATTTTTAATAGCCCATGGATGCGTTAAGTCGTAATGTCCAATTCCCGCGTGGGTATCCACATAAACAATTGGACGTTCTTTTTTTTGCAAGCTTAATATTAATTGGGATAGAAACGCGTGTTTAAAGACATCAGCAAAGTTACCTGCATGAAAATGATGTCTATAAGCAAACATAGGTTAACCGACCATTGCAGAGTTACTTCAATTTGCTGAATTTCTGACTATTACCCTTACTTGAAGCTACAGGATATTTTTTGTGGTTGAGAGCAATCTTTTTATGGCTGACTTCTATGAGGTCGATCTCTAACACATCCGCCATACGGATCAAATACAGAAGGATATCAGCCATCTCTAAGGAGACATCTAACTTTTTAGCTTGATCCATGCGCTGTGACTCAGTCTCACTAAGCCACTGAAACTCCTCCAATAACTCGCCTGCTTCTGCCGCTAAAGCCATCGAAAGATTTTTTGGGCTGTGAAATTGGTCCCAATCGCGTTTACTCGAGAACTCTCTTAACTCGAGAAGTAACAACTGCAAGCCATCCCTCATTTCGAAAGTCTCAAATCTACTCCTGAGTTACATCCGACTGCGCATCTGAAGGTTTATTACGAGGAAAACGTCTCCCTGAGCCACGCCTGCGTCTTTGGCCAGGTGGTTTGGTGCTTTTCGGCTTGCCGCTCGCCTCACCATTTTGATCTCCACCAGAAACTTGAGCTAAACCGCCCCCATCAACATTAGCGTCTGCCTGTTTCTTATTTTGAGGTCTTGCGGAGTTACGACGTTTCGGTCCGAGCCCCAGCAGGGCTCTCATAGATTCATAACCAAAACGTTGAGCACGTTCTGTCGCGCTTGCCTTAGGACCAATAACATTAAGCGTCATTATCCCCTTGTCCTTGATAAAGTCAGCAATAACTTTGCCAGCCTGTCCCGGTTGCAGATCTCCTCCGTTTACCAAGCGATAAGCTTTACCCAACTGCACACAATAATCGAGCGCCTCTTCCGGTTCATCTTCGATCTCACCAAAGTAGATAATAGCGGTACCGTCGCTATCCTTTACATTTTGTCTAATACTGTCGCTGGTGTCGGCACCAGGCAGCTCTTCCACCGGATAATTATCAGGAACAAATCCATCTTCAGCCATCCGTCCCTCAGCACAAGACCCGCCGCAATCAGCATTGAGCTCAAGGGCCGCATCTAATGCGCCTCGGCTGACGCCTGTTTGTGCATTCGTTAGCAACTTAAGACGGCCACTTTGCAATCCAGAAATACCGGACTGACCTGAAGAAGGCTTACCTCTTTTCTTAAAACGAGAATCTCTGTTGTTTCTTGACACCTATACCTCGACTAACAGGAACAATAAAATGCGTGACCTACTTTAAATAAGAAGCCTCGCGATTCAGTAAATACAAATACAAATTTAAATTTCGTAACTCTTCACTCACCTGGGTGTCGGATCAAAAGATCGATTTAAAGTGCAACGCTCGCATCATTGCGGTCGCAATGGTTTTACACCATGATTTTTAAAGTTTGAGAATGACACCTATTTGTTGATGTGCCACACTCCATTCCGAGGACTTTATTGTTGCATAGCGGACCAATTGCTTTTAACTGCCATACTATGCTTCCAAGGGCATAACTCGAATTTTTCAGCCCATAATACGCGTTCCCACGCATTTCTGACTCAAATAATGTAACACTTTTTGCTTCTCTGTCAAATTATTACAAATATTTCGTAGTAATGCCGTCTCGAGACGACGTCAATAATCAGCCACATCAAGTCTTGCTTTGTCGAACTCGCTAACGTTTGATATCCTTGTGAACTACCAAACGATATTAAACTACCTTTTAAGGAACACTAGCGGCATGGCTAACGAAAAAAAATCAATAGACGAACTCTCGATGGATCCATCAGAATTATTCCGCGAAGAGACAATAACTGACCGGAAAGTTGGAACGATAAGAGTTCTGACACCAATCAATGCTGACGGAGCACATGACGCGGGCAGAGAAACAATCTACGCGGGGGAAACACAAATAATGACACCAATGGGCGCGCTTCCTATTGCATTCCAAATAGAAGCAGACTCATTACAAAAAGCGGTTGAAGCATATGGAGACGCGGGTAAAGCTGCAGTAGAAAAAGCGGTAAAAGAACTTCAAGAAATGAGACGAGAACAAGCCTCATCGATTGTATTACCCGGCGGTGCGCAAGGAGGAATGCCTGGGGCTGGGCCAGGCGGTGGGATCAAACTTCCGTAAATCAGAGACTCATTCTATTCCATCAGAAACTGCACGCGCCTCAATAAGGCTGTCAATTTCTGCATCGTTGTAAGAAAGGTTTCGTAACACTTCCCTCGTATGCTGACCGAGGGATGGCGCGGGAGTTACTCGTTCGGGTGAGGATTCTGACCAATTACTTGGCGTCTTTGTCGCGTACAAGGCTCCTTCGGTCGGGTGTTGCTCATTTATAAAAAATCCGGTTTCAAGCAAATGCTCGTCTGTTAACAAATCATCCACGGTGTTCATTTTAGCGACAGGAACATCAACATCTTGAAAAAATTCCATCCAATACTCTGTGTCCTGCCCTTTTATGATTCCTGACAGGAGGTCGTATATTTCACCGATATTTTGGGCTCTAGCTGCATGTGTTATGAACTTTGGATCATCCATCATTTCAGGTTTATTCATTGCAACCCAGAATCTTGTCCACTGCGCTTCGTTATAAACCAAAGCGCAAATAAAGCCATTTTTAGTTTCATACACGCGCCGATGCTTTAAGCGTTCATAACCTGAAGGCCCAATCGGTGGCTGAAAACTCAAACCAGCCATGTGATCTCCCAAAACGAAATGAGAAACTGATTCGAACATAGGAACTTCTATGGATTGACCACGACCAGACTTTTCTCTTTGGTATAACGCCGATGTTACTGCGTATACTGCGTGCAACCCGGTAACACGATCCGCAAAATTAAGTGGTACATATCTTGGATTTTCTCTTCCTTCCTTAGACACAAGCCACGGGACTCCAGTACTGCCTTGAATAAGGTCATCGTAAGCCGCCCTTCCTGCCCGAGGGCCTTTTTCTGAATACCCATAGGCGCCCACATAAATGATTTTGGGATTTAGCGACCTAACGTCCTCATAAGATAAACCTAAGCGTGCCATCGCTTTAGGTCGCACGTTATAAATTAAAATATCACTTCGCGGGATCAATTTCTCAATCACAGCTTTCCCAGAGGGATTCTTCAAATCAACTGCAATACCTTTTTTGCCTCGATTTAAATGCAAGTGCAAATGGCCCATATGAGGATTTGCCATAGGCCCAACGTCTCTCATGTTATCGCCAGAGAAAGGTTCAACTTTAATAACCTCCGCCCCCAACTCAGCCAAAATTTGAGTCGCAAAGGGGCCCATAACGACCGTCGTTAGATCAAGAATTTTAACTCCGTCAAGTGGACCTGCCATGGCACTTACCTCTTAAAAGATTAATGAAGCTTATTGTTTTAAGCACTCAAACTTAAAATAAGCTTTCTGATGCTACCGCTTGAAGGACTCGCGGCGACTTACACGCTAAGATGAAGACGGTGCCGGACGCTCTTCGCGATGTCTAAAGTTTATACGTGCCTTGGTTAAATCGTAGGGAGAAATCTCAACCGAAACTTGGTCACCAGCGGTAATACGGATTCTATTTTTACGCATTTTACCCGACGCATATGCGATCACCTCAACACCATTTTCGAGCTCGACCCGAAAAGTCGTATTTGGTAATACTTCTTGAACAGTACCATCCATCTCGATTAATTCTTCCTTCGCCATTAAAGCCCCTTTTTATTTAAACCCGCATCGGCGATTCTTTTGTAGTCACGGCTAAGAATCACCCTAAAGCCACTATTTTAACTTTAAACGCATCTGAGGGTTACCACAGTTGAGCCACTCAATAGGTGTACGATCTGAGTTTAGTCTGTTTCAATGGCAAAAGAACGGAAAACAAGTTAGGAAACTAGATGAATCTTTACGAAAAATATATTCTTCCTCCGTTACTCAACTGCGCATGCGGGTTGTCGCTATTAAAGGGGCATCGAAAAGACATCGTGCCGCGTGCCAGGGGAGCGGTACTGGAAGTCGGAATCGGGTCATCCCTTAACAAGGACTTTTATGATTTTGATCAAATTACAGAAATAAGTGGACTTGATCCTAACGAATCATTACTCAAAATAGCTCGAGATAATAATTCGAGTCTTCCACATAAAATGAGCCTTACTGCAGGCACCTCTGAGCGTTTACCATTCTCCAGCAATCAATTTGATTCTGTCGTTATAACTTTCTCTTTGTGCACTATTCCGCGCCCAAAGCAGGCAATTAAAGAAATACGTAGAGTTCTAAAATCAAAGGGGGAAATCCATTTCTGCGAGCATGGTCTCGGCGACACTCCGAATATTCAGAGAATACAAAAGTTCGTTGAGCCCATTTGGAGACCCATGGCTGGAGGCTGTAACCTGAGCAGAGATATTTTTGGGTTAATTACTGAGGGTGGATTTAAGCTATTTGACTATGAAGCGATTTATGCTGATGGTGTGCCTAAATTTGTGGGCTATCTTTACAAAGGTTCAGCGAAAAAAATTGATTAACAAAGATCTCATGTAAGTAACTGTCGTAAGGTTGTTTTTAGGACTTTGCCGTAATTGTTTTTTGGTAAGGAATCAACAAACCGATAGTACTTAGGTCGTTTAAATCGCGCAATTCGATCAAGACAGAAAGCATCTAAATCACGCGCATCCGTTGACGACTCACTGTCCAAAACAACAAAAGCTACAACACTCTCACCCCACTCGTCACTAAACTGTCCCACACAGGCCGCTTCATGTACGGATGGATGCGTCATCAACACTTCTTCGATTTCTCGGGGATAGATATTCGACCCCCCACTTATAATTAAATCCTTTGAGCGATCGATTAACGTTAAAAACCCATCATCATCAAAAAAACCAATATCCCCCGTATGTAGCCAACCGTCTTTCCAAGTAGTTTTAGTCGCAACTTCATCCTGCCAGTAACCGGGTGCAACCACAGAACCCTTCACTAGAACCTCACCTATTGTTCCATTAGCTGCTGGCGAGCCCTCATTGTTGCAAATCGCAACCGATACGCTATTCTGAGCCATTCCAACTGAGGCGAGGCGCTGTTCATATCGCTGGTGGGTAACGTCATTAATAACTTTTTTTGGCAATACAGTTATCGTCATTGGTGACTCACCCTGCCCATATATTTGAACAAATCGCGGACCCAATACGTCAAGCGCGCTTTTAATATCTTGGACATACATGGGTCCCCCGCCGTACACAACAGTTTTCAGTCCTTGCAGCGAGGATTGAATTGTTTCCTGAGATTGAACAATGCGCTTAACCATAGTTGGCGCTAAAAACATCGTGACACCAGTCCAATCTTGTATAAGGCCTAAAACCTCAGAGGAATTAAATTGTCCACTAGCGGGAATGACCTGATTCGCACACCTCATTACGTGAGGCAGATCGTAGAATCCAGATCCGTGCGACAGTGGCGCCGCATGAATGATACTGTCCTCTGATGAAATATCATCAACGTCAACAAGATAGCTCATAGCCCCAACAAGCATATTTTCGTGCGTGATCATAACGCCTTTGGGGTTACCAGTAGTCCCACTCGTGTAGAAGAGCCATGCAAGCGCATCGCGCTCAACCTCTACCATCTCGATCTCAGAGTCACGGTTCGTTATATTTTGATAAGACGCAGAATCAACGTCAATGACCTCAACCAAATCCGAATTCTTAAAGACCTCATTTTGGAGCCTGCTCGACACAAAACATACTCTTGAGCCAGAGTGTTTCAACATGTAGTTGATTTCCCGAACATGAAGTTTTGCGTTAATAGGTACAACAGATAGGCCCGCATACCAAGCCGCGTAGCGAATAACCAAATATTCAGGGTGGTTAGGCATAACAATAGCAACCCTATCCCCCACACTTAGAGACAACTCAAACGTCATACAGGTCGCGAGATCGCACACACGCTTATAAAATGATCTATAGGTGTACAGCGGCTTACTGCCGATAGAGACAGCAGTCCTATCTGGGTGCAACCGGTACGCTTTTAACAAAATATGGGCAATATTCATTTTAGAACTAGTTTTTTAACGCTTAGTCTCTGTGTCGTCGTGTTACATTATGTAATCAAACAAGAACAATAATCTACTATGCATTTTGGGGGGGGAAATGATACTTCGATACTTTTTAAGCGGTATAAGTGGTGTGCTACTCGTATTCGCAACGCCAGCTCAAGCATTAGAGGCGCCAGAGTTAAATGTTCGACACACGATCATAATCAATGCCCCCTCAGAAAAGGTTTGGGACATTGTCAGCGACTTTGGTGGCTTACATCAATGGCTCATTTTTATCGAAGACACAAAAATCATACTAGGAAAAAATAGGGAACAAGGTGCTATCCGATTATTGACTCGTCGTAATGGAACAAAAGTGGAGGAGCGACTCGTTGAATATGACCCTTACAACATGATTGCCGCTTACACATATCTTCAAGGCCAACCGCTATCCAGTGATTACTATTCAACGATGACAGTAGTCAAACTAGATGATTCTCGGTCACAGGTTGAATGGAGAGCTACCTTCAAGCGCTTACACTACTGGATGGAAACGCCACCAGCTGGAAAAGATGATGACAGTATCGTGAAAATCTTGAACAAAGTATATTCGGTCGGACTCAAAGCAATGAAGAAAAAAATTGAATCAGGAGCCCTGTAAATCAAATAACTGCCAAATAATTTCGTTTTAATTCCGAGATTTTAACTAATTTAACTCACCGACCTCGACACGCTTATGGCCGCCCTTGTTCATTTTGAAAGTCGCATAGGAAACCTGATTATGTTTAGGCATCATGCGACCCAATTACTCAAGATAATGGGATTATCTGGAGAGGTGCCTAGCGCTATCTTACCAGACGAAATTTCTGTCGCCCTCTCACGTGCGCGCGAACATCCGTCATTAAAAGACAGCCTAAAGGACGAGAATAAACCTACCAATAACGATAACAATATCGACCTGAACACACGAGCAAAACCTCTTTTTGATCTGCTTGAGCGAGCAAAGTCGCGAAATTGTGAGGTCATGTGGCGATAACCCGGCCATCAGCGTTCCGCGACAAACAAGCTTTAGACACTAATCTTAGATATGAGGAGCAATTAAGTCATGTCAAACAGTAAAAGCTATTTCCGTCTTGATGGTAAGGTTGCCATCGTTACTGGAGCCAGTCGCGGAATCGGCAAATCCATAGCGATGGCTTACGCTCGATACGGAGCCAAAGTTATCGTCTCAAGTAGAAAATTTGATGCCTGCGAGAAAGTTGTAAGAGAGATTAGCTCTGTAGGCGGAGAGGCAATAGCGACTGAGGCTAACATATCAGATAAAACAAGCTTAGAAGAACTGGTTCGTTTTTCAGTAGCGACGTATGGAGGAATTGATATTTTGGTCTGCAATGCCGCCTCCAATCCATTTTACGGTGAATTGAAAGACATCCCAGATGAAGCTTTCGAGAAAATATTAAAAAACAATATTCTAAGTAATCACTGGTTATCCGCGCTCGCTTCGCCACATATGATTAAGCGAAATGGAGGATCAATCCTAATTATCTCTTCAATTGCGGGGTTAAAAGGAACACCTGGGCTTGGCGCTTACGCAGTATCAAAAGCAGCAGATATGCAATTGATAAGAAACTTAGCGATCGAATTAGGTGATAAGAAAATCAAAGTTAATGGCATTGCGCCCGGATTAATTAAAACCGACTTTGCCAAAGCTTTATGGGAGGACTCAAAAATACGCGATCATTACGAACAAAAAACAGCTCTTAAAAGACTAGGTGACCCCGATGACATTGCCGGTATTGCCCTATTTTTGGCGTCCGAGGCCTCTGCTTATATCACAGGGCAAACCATTGTCGCGGATGGAGGAATAACCATTACCGGTTAGACTGCATTGAGAATACAACGCAAAAAATCTACTTTACCCTAATTGATCGACACATTTAATCATATGCCTGAACTTATTCTGCATCACTACCCGACCTCTCCTCTTTCCGAAAAAATAAGAGTCATACTCGGCTTAAAAAAGTTGTCGTGGCACTCAGTAGAAATACCAAATCTTCCGCCGAAACCTGATGTAATACCATTGACCGGAGGCTATAGAAGAACACCAGTCATGCAAGTAGGTGCCGACGTTTTTTGCGATAGCCAACTTATCCTGTCAGAACTCGAATGTCACAAACCGTCCAAAACCAATAACACGGGTCTAGTGCAAATAATTAACCGCTGGTGTGACGACTTGTTTCACCCGGTTGTCAAGGTAGCTATCGCAGCCGCTTCAACTGAACTTCCTAAAGAATTTTTAGAGGATCGGCGCAAGTTATTCTTAAACGAATATGAAGATATTGAATCCGCTAAAGCGAGAATTCCATATTACATCGCACAGGTAAGAGCCCAGCTAGCATGGGCAGAAACCTCATTAAGAGAACAAAAGGGATTTATCATCGGTAGTTCAGCGAGCATAGCAGATGCCTCGTTGTTCGCTCTCACATGGTTTATTAGAAGACGCTGGAAAAACGGTGCTGACTTCCTTGGGGCATTTCCTAACATTTGTCTTTGGGAAGAGTCTGTTAAAAAGATTGGACACGGCACACCTACCGATATGACTTCTGAGAAAGCATTAGATATCGCGAAAGAAGCTGAGACAAATTTTAAGGCTCAAAGCGCTGCTAACGATATCGACAGTCTCTCCATCGGAGATAAGGTATCAATCACTCCAAAAGGGAATACCGGAGAAAACGGCGTCCAAGGGAGCGTGCATACGTTAGACTCAAATAGAATCGGTTTGCTGCATGAGAATGATCGCGTTGGTACTATTTGTATTCATTTTCCAAAAATAGGATACGTAGTTGAACGCATCTGAGGGCAAGCGTCCGATTGTCTGGTGACAAAAAAATAATCAAGGAGAAATTAGCGTGTCAATTGATAAAAAATTTAATTGGTTGAATCCGATAACGGTCGCAATAGCGCTGGCTTCGATGAGTTTATTTGGTTGCTCAGACCAAAATGGGACTACTCAAACATATAAGCTTGTCACCGGCCCTCAAGGAGGCGCCTGGTACCCCTTGGGTGGAGCACTCAAAGCGCTGATAGAAAATGGACAGTCAGAGATCAAAGTCCAGGTATTGCCGGGAGGTGGCGTCTCTAACGCTCTCGCGTTACATACAGGACAAGCACAAATTGCTTTGGCGCAAAGCGTTACGAGTTTAGATGCCATTGGCGGTAAACCACCATTTCAAGAGCCACTGGAGAATATTTGTAATATAGCTACGTTTTATCGACAGTACTTTCAAGTCGTAACGCTTGCGGAATCAAGCGTAAACAATCCATACGATTTAAAAAATAAGGTCTTAGCAACCCAGCCAAGGGGTGCCACGGGGGAGGCGATAACAAACCACCTTTTACAAGCACATAATATGAGCTATGACAGCCTAGAAAATGTAAGCTTTGGCTCCTATACCGATTCGGTGACACTCATGAAAGATGGGAATGCCGATGTGTTTACCTTAACAACGACAATCCCCTCTGGTGCGGTTATGGATTTAGCGAGCTCTAGATCCATCAAGCTAATGCCAATGAGTGAAGAGTCGCACAAAAAAATGTTAGAGATAAACTCAAAATATGAAAGAGGGTTAATCCCAAAAGGGACTTATCCAGAGCAGAGTAATGATGTCCCGACAATCTTTTGGTATACCCATCTTGCTGCCCGTTGCGACGTGGAAAACAATGTTATTTCACACATACTTGATGTCGTGCAATCTGGCTCCATGGAATTGGTTTCAGTTACTAAAGCAATTGCCGGATTGGATATTGAAACTATGACTCGTGACATTGGTGTTCCGATGCACCCCGGGGCAACTGAATGGTACGAAAAACAAAAAGAACAATAAATCTTGCATATTCTCTAAAAGATAAAGGCAACGCTAATGCTTAAATCCATGAACTCGATAGCAACAGTAATATCCTTAGTTGCTCTATCGATGTCTGGATTTCATTTATACATTGCGTGGCAAGGACCTCCCGATGCACTAACACTAAGGGCGGTACACTTAGCATTCGCATTAACACTCATCTTCTTAACAAGTGCCAGCACCTCCCAAGAAAATGGCAAGGCACAATTCAGGCTGGACTCCATACTATTTATCGTCCTAACCGTTATCGCTTGCGGCTACTTAGTCCTGCATCAAGACTACATTGTGAGCCGAATGGTTTACGTGGACGCCCTCAGACCTGTTGATTGGATACTGGGGATAATCACGGTGTTTCTCGTCCTTGAAGGAACACGCCGTGCAGTAGGATGGGCGCTACCAGTAACCGCTATTGGTTTTCTTATTTATGCGTTAACAATTGGTGGCGTAGAACTCGAACGGGTTATCGAGCAAATGTATATGGGAACGGAGGGGATTCTTGGAATCCCGTTATATGTCTCGGCTACATATGTCATGTTATTTATCCTCTTCGGCGCCCTTGTTGAAAGAACTGGTACCGGAGCCTTATTTATGGACTTTGCGATGGGACTTGCTGGACATTCAGCTGGAGGCCCTGCAAAAGTTTCATGCATAACTAGCGGTATGTTTGGTACCGTTTCCGGGAGTGCGGTAGCAAATGTAATGACAACTGGCGCATTCACAATCCCCTTAATGAAACGACTTGGGTACAAACGAGCCTTTGCGGGGTCTGTAGAGGCCGTCGCCTCGACAGGTGGACAAATTATGCCACCAATCATGGGAGCCACAGCGTTTATCATGGCTGAGTTTTTAGGTATCAGTTACCTCAAGGTCGCCATGTATGCACTGTTACCTGCGTTACTCTATTACATAGCGTTATTCTTGAGTATTCACTTTGAGGCTAAAAAAAATAATATGCACGGCCTGGATAGAGCTGAACTACCCAAGGTGTCAACTGTTTTGAAAGAGCGCGGCCACCTATTTCTGCCGTTAATCATTATTATTGGTACTCTGCTACTCGGGTTCAGTGCGCCCTTCGCTGCGCTATGCGGAATCGCCAGCACTATTCCTACAGCACTTCTCAGAAAATCGACACGAAAACACATTAATCTCACTAATATTCTTAAGGCTCTTGAAGAGGGCGCGAAAAATACTGTCACGGTTGCTCTATCCTGCGCGTGTGCAGGCATTGTTATTGGCGTCATTTTTATTACAGGATTAGGCTTAGAGTTCACAAACCTAGTGCTCTCTGCTGCAGATAATCACCTATTTTTAGCGCTTGTCCTAACAAGCTTTGCCGGTATCTTACTTGGCATGGGTATGCCAACCGCACCTGCCTATATCATGCAAACAGCCTTACTTGTACCAGCACTTGTTAAGCTTGGCGTTATAGTAGAAGCAGCGCACATGTTTGTCTTTTATTTCGCAATTCTCTCTGCCATTACACCACCTGTAGCACTCGCCGTTTATGCAGCTAATGGTATTTCAAGAGCCTCTATTTGGGACTCCAGTCTTGCGGCACTGAGACTAGGTGCTACTGGATACATCATTCCCTTCATGTTTGTCTTTGGCCCATCACTTCTTTTAATTGGAAGCGGTATGGAAATATTACAAACAAGCGTCACAGCAATTATTGGAGTTGCCTGCCTTGCGTCTGGACTGTCGGGTTACCTATTTACCCCCACCTCTATTTGGGAGCGCTTAAGTTTATTAACGGCTGCATTGGTGCTTATCAAGCCAGGTCTCGAGACTGATATCATCGGAGCAGCGCTCATAATATTTACGCTCTTCTTTCAGCTGCGGCGCAAATCAAATATACTGTCTGCAATTAAGTAACACACAAGTGACTACCTCACGGTCACACATCGAACTCTTTACTTTGGCCACATACCATTTCTAAATTACAATAGGGTTCATGATGATTGCTGTGCTGGGAAAATAAGATGTTCGATTGGATCGCCTCTCCTGAGGCATGGGTAGCACTGGGGACCTTGACCGCCTTAGAAATTGTTCTAGGTATTGACAACATAATTTTCCTATCAATACTCGTTAACCGATTACCAGAAGCTCAACGTAACTTTGCGAGACGCCTGGGCCTTTCGCTGGCAATGTTTGCGAGGCTGGGCCTCCTTTTTTCCCTATCATGGGTCATGTCTCTTCGGGAGCCGATAGTCACTCTGAATACGTTTATAATTTCAGGCCGAGACCTTATATTATTTTTTGGTGGGCTATTCCTAATCATTAAGGCAGCACAGGAGATTTATGAAGCCTTAAATGGTGTTTCACCCGAACGAAAATCAAGCGGCAGAGCTAGCTTATTCTCAATACTTATTCAGATAGCCATTCTAGATATCGTGTTTTCACTTGATTCGGTGATCACCGCTGTCGGCCTGGTCGATCAACTCACCATTATGGTCATCGCAATTGTCGCGGCTGTCGGCGTAATGATGTTCGCTGCGGAGGGTATTGGAAATTTTGTCGATAAACATCCGACCATAAAAATACTCGCGCTCGCCTTCTTAATATTAGTCGGATTTGTATTGGTCTTTGAGTGCTTTCAGATACACATACCTAAATCGTATATTTACGTTGCGATGGCGTTTTCTCTAGCGGTCGAATTAATTAACATCAAAGTTCGGTCTAGTAATAAAAAGGCCTCTGAATGAGATCTCGTTAAGTATTTAAAAAGTTAAGCGGCAAGCCTGGACAGTGCCATTCAAAAGCGTACAGTCGACCCAACCCAGAGGAAGTGATGTAAGCAGTTCTTAGTTCTGGCCCACCGAAACATACATTAGTCACCATAAGGTCAAATTCAGGGACAGGGACTCTCGCTCGAACTTCTCCCGACGGTGCAATTGCCGTAACACATCCAGTACCCAAAGTTGCAACAACGACATTCCCCTCGGCGTCAACGGCAAGAGAGTCGAGCCGCTCATATCCATTAAATTTGTGTAACAACCGGCCCGGCCAAAAAAGACTGGGGCCATTTTTTTTCAATACCCCAGGTGATTCAATATCAAAGGCCCAAAGTCTGGCAGCATTTGTTTCAGCAACATATAGAGTCTTCTCGTCTGGCGATAACCCAATACCATTTGGCGTATCAAAAGGATGAATCAGTTCGATGATCATGGACCCATCGATCTTGGCATAAAAAATTGACCCTCGATCAATTTGTCGGCCTCGACGCTTACCCAGATCAGTAAAATAAAACCCACCTTGCCGATCAAAAACAATATCGTTCGGACCTTTTAGTGGCTCGCCATCACACTCCGTATAAATCGAATGCACCATCCCATCTTCAAGATTTACAGATTGAATTGATCCGCCCACATAATTATCCGGTAAGGTCTCACCAGGTCGATTAAATGGTCCATTTTTCGTCCAAATAAAACCACCGTTATTACATATATACATTCTTCCGTCGGGACCTAATGCGGCTCCATTAGGACCTCCACCGCAATGGGCCACAATTGTTCGCTCTCCAGCAGCATCAACGCGAGTCAGCGTACCCCGTTCGATTTCCACGAGCAAAATAGACCCATCTTGCATGGCAACAGGACCCTCAGGAAACAATAATCCTCTACATATTTCTCTCACAGTAAATCCTCTCTAAAGTAAAACGCTGTTTGAATTTTTCCTCATAGCATCATTACACCCCCATCAACATGATAAGACTGTCCTGTTATGAAATCAGAATCTTTTGTTGCCAAAAAATATGCCAAAGCGGCAACATCTTCAGGTGTTTGTGCCCTCGCCATAGGTACGCCCTGTACACGTTGAGTCCACGCAGACCCGCGAGGTGTATTTTCAATAGCCGTCCACTCAGCGTCAATTTGAACCCACATATCTGTATCAACCGGTCCAGGACATATACTGTTAACCGTAACATTCGGTGACAATTCTGATGCTCCCGATTGAGTAATCATAATGACTGCTGCTTTACTCGCCGAGTAAGCACACATAAATTTCCTTCCTGCTCGCCCCGCAATGGAGGCCATATTGATGATCTTGCCTGAAGGCCGGCCGTCCGATATCGGTGTTTGATTCAACATTTGTTTAGCGCCGGCCTGCACGCAAAAAAATAAACCTTTAGCGTTTACATTTTGCATGTAATCCCAATCTTCTTGAGTCGTTTCAAGAAAAGGTTTTACCCGAATTACTCCTGCATTATTGACTAAGACATCAACCCGACCGAAACGCTTAACTGCTTCAATAATCATACTGGAGGGGGCGTCAGGTTGCGTAATATCCAGACCTAAGGGAACGGCATTTACACCTAATCTATGAAGCTCGTCAGCGAGGGATGCCACTAAATGCTCGCTTGAATCAACCAGGACGAGTTGAGCACCCTCAGACGCATAACGCCTCGCGATTTGCTCCCCAATACCCCGTCCTGCTCCCGTGATAACAGCGACAACCCCGTTTAACCCATGCATAAATTCCCCTAAACTTCTCTTAATGCAATATCTGGCCTCTTAAGATGCCAACGAGTTTTAGCTTGAAATGCTCGAGCGATATTTAAAATCTTAAGTTCATCAAATGGTCGGCCATAAATCATAAGGCCGATCGGCAACCCTTGCGCATTAAAGCCACAGGGGACTGTCACCGCGCTCAAATTAAGTATATTTCCAATAGCTGTATTACGTAAACAGCTTACATTAATTTTTGAATAAGCCTCAACGCTGGATTGGCAGTTAGCCAGGGTAGCTGGAGGGATCATGACAGTAGGCACAAGCAAGGCGTCCGTGGCGTCAAAAAAATCAATTGCTTGCTTCCTAAGTGAAGTAAGACCATTTTGAATATCCAGATATTCGATAGCGGTTACATCTCGCCCCTTGATTATTCGATGAGAAACTACAGGGTCAAGCTCATGAAAATACTCATCGATCCACTTTCGATTTGAGTAATAAGCCTCAGCCGCAATCACTAACCCTTTCGGATTTAATGCCAGGGCAGCATTTGCTGCATCGAATGACCCGTGTTTGATACTGGCTCCTAAATCCGAGAATACATTACCCGCCTCTAAAACCGACGCTTCAACCTCTGAGTCACAGTTCTCAAAAAATACAGTTTCGGGAAATACTAACCGGCATCCAGCCAAACAATCCGAGGACTCATCGCTTTGCTCTTCTATCAGAGGACGGAAAACTTGCATCGATGGGTCTTCGCGATCTTTCGCTGCCATCACTCGATAAACAGCTTCTGCATCTGCGGCATCCCGAGTTAACGGTCCGACTGAATCTAGCGTCCAACTCAAGGGGAAAACTCCTCGACGGCTAATTTGTCCGACCGTAGTTTTTAAACCAGTCACGCTATTAAAAGAGGCCGGGATTCGCACCGAACCGCCAGTATCACTACCTAGAGCCATCGGAACAAGACCTGCACCAACAGCAACGCCTGAACCACTGCTGGACCCGCCTGGTACGTGGTGCTCTTCTGCCCAAGGATTGACCGGCGTCCCGAGGCTATTGTTGACTCCGACCCCGCCATAAGCAAATTGAACTGTATGAGTTTTTCCGACAAGTACAGCGCCAAGAGCTTTTAAGTGAGAAACAATAAAAGCATCACTTTTTGGCACATTTTCACTTAGTAAGTCTGTACCCGCGCGAGTCGGTACCCCGGCCACATCATAGAGATCTTTAATTGCATAAGGAATTCCATGCAAAGGACCATAATCAATGCCTGCATTGAAGTTTGCATCGGCTTCCCTTGCTTCCTCCAACGCTCGGTTCTCGAAAATTTCAACAAACGCACGAAGAGCCCCATCGTACTTTCTGATCCTATCTAAATAAACTCGAGTTATATCCTCAGAACTCAGTTCTCCGGAACGAAGTTTTATACCAAGCGCAATAATCGACGAAAACGGATCGAATGAAGTCATAACGACAAGTCCCCTTGATAAATGAAAATTTCCCCAAATACATCATAGCTAATACATACCAAGAGTACCTAAGTACCAAGAATAAGTGGTATCACCTCATTGATCGAGTCTCTTAAAACTCCATCAGCTACGTCGTCATACTGTGTCGCTTGATTATTGACGATAATTAACTGAGCACTAGCAGCTTTGGCAACATCCACAGCACCTGCGATTGGAAAAACCTGCAACGTAGTGCCAACGCACAACAATAAATCACTATTTTTCACATAATCAAATGCCATAGCGATCTTGGTTTCATCGAGTGACTGCCCAAAAGAAATCGTATCACTTTTCAAAATACCGTTGCATTCCAAGCAACTCGGATCTGACTCTCCACTACTTACACGAGTAAGCTCGTCTTTCATTCTGGTTCTCTTTTTACACGACATACATACAACGTAATGAACCGTGCCGTGAATCTCAATAACCTTACCGGGAGTATTTCCAGCAGCTTGATGAAGGCCATCAATATTTTGCGTCACTAAACACGTGAGCTTACCTGTCCCCTCAAAAGCAGCAATCGCGTCGTGCGCACCATTGGGTACCGCGGTTAACGCAGGATGTTGTAAGCGCGACTGCCAAGCGAGACGCCGTACTTCAGGATCAGACATATAAAACCTGATATCAGACATCTTCTCAGCAAGAGGATTTTTCGTCCACACCCCCTGAGGACCTCGAAAATCGGGAATTCCTGAATTAGTCGATACCCCCGCCCCTGTCAAAATAACGATGTTAGATGCTTCTTGAATCATTGCCTTAGCACGTTCAATATGTGACTTCCCTGAAATCATTACGACTGACTGATCGCCCTGAAGAGGTACGGCAAACTTTTATCAAGCCGGTAATCAAGATCTGAATGATTATCGTCAAATTCCTCGTAAACATGTTTCACGCCGCAATCATTCAACCGCTTAGACAATATCCTCGTTCCGTAGTGGATAAAATACTGATCACTGGTTCCACACTCTATCCAAATGCCTCTCAGCTGCTTTAAGTTACCGTTAAAACGCTTTACAAGATGAATCGGATCATGGGCCAACCATCGTTTCCAACGTAATTCAATTAACTCTCCGGTATCCATGTCAAAAGGAACTCTAAAACCAACCGATGCGCTTGGGTCCGGATCGTATGTCGCGGCCATACAAAGACTCATCAAACAATGACCATCAGAAAATGATATTTTTTCTTTCGACCAGACAGATTTTAAAAATCGTTTAATTCGACCATCATCCAGCCCTTGCGAGACAAGCTCACGCCTAGCCTTCTCCTTTTTTGAAAACTTCTTGGATGAATAGTCGCCAACGGCATACTTCGCTAATGCATCTAGAGTACTTGGCCAATCTCGACGATAGACAAAGTCAAAGTAAGCGTCCCCAGAAAGATTCCCGATCGCACCCCAGACATCTGGATGTTTCATTCCCTGGAGCATCGCTCCGTAGCCACCAGATGATTTACCAAAACAAGCCCTATACTTGGCGGCCGCTTTAGTCCGAAAATTATCATCGACAAAAGGTACCAACTCTCGAGTGAGGTAATCATCATAGGCACCCAAGGCGGAGGAATTGATATATTGATTACCTCCAAGAGAAGTAAAACAATCAGGAAATACGGCAATCACGGGGCCAATCTTTTTCTCAAACACTAAACGGTCTAACCGCTGTGGCATGCTTTCCCCAAAGGGCTTCCAGTTGAGGCGAGCAGGACCAGAGGATGTAAATCCCGCTAAATCATAAAACACCGGATATCGTTCATCAGGCTTTGATGCGTATCCTGGAGGTAACCAGACCATTAGATCCCGGCGCCAAGGGTCTTTGAGGGGGTTACCTCTCAAAGCGTCGGAAACATGCTCAAGCCTTACGATCTCTCCCTTGGGATGTTTCATTCTCTTTAAGCTCATTCAGCGCTTTCGACATGCGTACGCTTCAGACATTGCCTGGCGGACTGCATCGGCACCAGATAAACGCTCTAAATTAACATCGGAGTTTAAATATAATCGTACCGTTTCCTCAAGATCTAAGCGGGTAACCGATTGCGGCGTACAAAAAAACAACTCATTAAAAGCATCATGGATACCAAGTACAAATGCACTAAACTGCTTATTTCTTGTGGTGTCCGATTGAGCCACCCAGCCTCGAATTTCTGATAAGGACACGAATTGTTTTTGTATCTGTGCCGCACTTAACGACGTCGTGCCGATTATAAAAAAGAAAAAAATCAGCGCTAAACGTCTTACCCTCAACGACATACCTTTAACCTCCTTTAAAAAAACTTAAAACCCAACACCATATTGTTTTGATGAGTTACTCGCCCTGCATTAACTCATCATTCTGCCTAACCTTAAAAATGAGGCTTCACTCTAAGCGCTGTCAAGAAATTAGCTGCCAATAGCCCTGGAATTTTGATCCATCTATTTCGAACTAGAAGATAAAATTATTCGGTCTCTTTTTCAACAAAATTATTGTTCCTAAATCGAACGAAGATGCCTCACAAAGTCTGCCGTATGAGCGCCTATTTCATCAGGACTATCTTCCTGAATAAAATGTAATCCAGGGACAGTCACTTCGGTTTGGTTTGGCCACTGGCGACAAAGTTCACGCTGTCTTCCAACAAGGATAGACCCAGGTTCCGCATTAATAAAGAGCTTAGGTATTCGGGAGGCTTCAAGCCATTGAGAGTAGTCTTGAACAACGCGTACGACGTCATCGGGCTTACCATCGATAGGAATCTGCCTCGGCCAGGACAAGGTTGGTCGTCTGTCCTCTCCTGAAGATTTAAACGGTCTACGATACTCATCCATCTCGGTATCTTTTAATTGGCGCAAAATAGATCCTGGGAGCACGCGCTCAACGAATACATTCTTATCTAGGATCATCTCCTCTCCCGCAGGAGACCGAAAACCTTGAAAAATTTTACGCGCATTTTCAGGCCAGTCATTCCAACTCATAGCGTCGACGATTGCCTCCATGTAGACAATCCCCTGCACTCTATTTTCATGTTTACGCGCCCACTCGAACGCTAGAGCAGACCCCCAATCATGCACCACTAAAATGATACGGTCGCCCAAGTCTAATTTGTCCCAAACGGAAAAAAGATACTCCCTTTGCTCTGAATATGTATATCGAGTGTGATCTGATTCCGATAACTTCTCAGAATCTCCCATCCCGATCAAATCGCATGCGACAAGCCTACCAATACCCTCACAATAAGGCATGATATTGCGCCACAGATACGATGAGGTTGGGTTGCCGTGCTGAAAAACTATCGAATCCCCTTGCCCCTCATCAATGTAGGACATTTTCTTTCCATTTACATCGATCGTCTTCTTAGTCGCAAAGGGTAAATCACTCAGCATTTTCATATCTCCTGTCTAACGTCCTTCAAAAGTAGGTTTTTGTTTGGCTACAAATGCGGCAATTCCATCCTGAGCATCTTTAGTTCCTACCATCCGAGTAATTTCCCTAGTCTCCCTCTCCATCTGTGACTCAAGGGTGTCATTAGGAGACATAAGCACCAATCTCTTAACACCACCATGCGCAAGTGTAGGGCCTGCAGCAATGTCTTTCGCTAGCTGATCAACTTCTTTATTCAAATCAGCCGATGGAACCACACGATTAACAAGCCCCCAATCTAGGGCCTCTTGAGCTGTGATCGTTCGATTTGTTAAGTACATCTCAAGTGCTCTTCGACGTCCAATCACCCGTGTTAGAAAATAGGTTGAACTTCCATCTGGTGTAAGTCCAATGCGTGTATACGCACTAGTAAACTTAGCCGTATCAGAAGCGATGACTAGGTCGCAACATGCCGCAAGACTTAATCCGGCTCCGGCTGCAGCGCCATTCACTGCAGCAATAACAGGTGCATCCAGCCAAGCTAATCGAGAAATAGCAATATGTAAATAACCTGTCATTTCACGGACCAAAGCTTCTAAACGATCCTTGTTCGCATGAAATTCACCGATATCTCCACCGGCACAAAAAGCTTTATCGCCACTACCTGCGATTACAACAGCTCTCACATTTTTGTCGCCTGCTATCAGATTAACAATATCGTGGAGGTCTACAGCCGCCTGACCATTTATCGAGTTAAATGAATTTTCACGATTGATAGTGATTCTCGCGATGTTGTCTTTAACATCAAATAACATAGTCTCAAATTCCACTTGTTCCTCCAAATTTCTTGTTTTTTTAACTTGCTCTAAATTAAAGCAAAATCTTAATCTTTCACATTAATCTTACGACACACAGAAATCTTTTGCGCAGCAATTATTCATATTGCGATACGATGGGAATAATTAGAGCTTCTACCGAAGTAACATCCAATCGCTGATGAAAAATTATTGCTGCATCATGAACGAATATCGATCCACTCGCTCAAGAGGTATTCATAATGTCTACATTTAAAAACTTCATCCCCAGCGGAGTTATTCCTGCTACCTTGTTGCTTCTCAACGAAGACCTCACCATCGATGACGCTGCCACCCGAAGGCACACAAAAGATTGTGCGCAGACACCCGGTGTTTCTGCAGTCACTGTCAATGGTCACGCCTCTGAGGTGCACGCCTGTTCGTTTGAAGAGCAACAACAGATTCTCGATTCAACCATGGAGGAAATTGGTGATCAAATTCCCGTAATCAATGGTGTTTATGCCGATGGAAGTCAGGAGGCTGCAAGAATAGCGAAAATGGCTGCCTCAGGCGGCGCCTCCTGCTTATTAGTCTTTCCGCCAAATACGATGGCAATGGGTGGCCAATTACGCCCAGAAATGGCAATCGCCCATTTTAGTGAGATCGCGAATGCAACGGATCTACCATTGATCTGTTTTCAATATCCGATGAGTACCGGACTGGGCTACCCTTTTGATACGTTGCTAAAACTATTCGATTCGGTCCCAACCGTTAAAGCAATTAAAGATTGGTCGAACGATCCGATGCTCCACGAGAAGCATATAAAAATCTTTCAATCTCTTTCAGACCCAATCAATGTCCTAACAACCCACAGTTCATGGCTAATGGCCTCACTGAGCATGGGCGCAAATGGACTTTTATCTGGGGCCGGGAGTATCATTGTTGAACTTCAAGTCAGCTTATTTCAGGCGATAAAAAATAAAGATTTAGAGCGGGCCCAAGCAATAAACGATCGAATATTCCCTTTAATGCAAGTATTTTATTCGGCTCCGTTTCTCGATATGCATAATCGAATGAAAGAAGCGCTTGTTCTACTTCGTCGAACTGAAAAATCTTACGTACGTCCGCCTCTGTGTAAACTCTCCACATCCGAAATCGAAAAAATAGCTACAGCCCTCAAAACTGCTAATTTGGGCGCGAATGACAAATTCCTATGAAAACATAATCTCTAAGGAGCTCAACGCATCTGAACACTCCGGACGAACACTATAGTTCCTTTGATTGTTTCTAAGGTATACTTCGACAGTTCGCAATCGATTCTATTTTAGGAACAATAAAAGCGAACATCAGTTTTAAAATGGATTCCAAATACAGGGAGATATTTATGGCCGCATTATTTCAATCGCTAGGAAAGACTGTCATTGCTGGAATAGTCATTTTGGTAGCGCTTCTACTTATTGCATCAAGTACGGGAGACTCCGCCAGCATGTCCCATGCGTGGGGAATATTCATTATGAGGTGGTTGCATGTTCTATCTGGCGTAATGTGGATCGGACTACTTTGGTACTTCAATTTTGTACAAATACCGTCAATGCCAAAAATTCCTGACGAGCATAAGCCAGCGATCGGTAAGGTGATTGCGCCAGCAGCTCTTTGGTGGTTCCGATATGGGGCGCTTGCTACAGTAGTAACGGGAGTAATACTGGCTTGGGGAAATGGCTATCTAGCTAACGCTCTAGCATTTGGTGAAGGTCATTTGGCAATTGGTATCGGCATGTGGATGGCATTGATCATGGCCGCTAACGTTTGGTTCATCATTTGGCCAAATCAGAAGAGAGCGCTTGGTATTGTCACTGTTGAAGCAGACCAAAAGGCTGCCTCTGCAAAAATAGCTATGATGGGGTCAAGGTTTAATACCATGCTCTCGATACCGATGCTTTACATGATGGTCGCGCAACAAAATGGAGGTGGCGCCTTAATTTGGTGAAGTCTCTTAAAATCCTTCAAAAAAGGCCCACATTTCTGTGGGCCTTTTTATATTCGATTTGATTAATGATCTCAATTTACCGTCTCAGATGAAAGAAAAGTCGATCTCTGGTCTTTCTCCGCTGACCATATCCGCAATCGCCGATCCGGAGCCACAGGCTAAGGTCCAACCCAATGTTCCATGGCCAGAATTTAAATATAAATTACCAAATTTCGTGCGGCCTACTATTGGCACACTAGATGGCGTCATTGGTCTCAAGCCAGCCCACTTTTTAGCACGCTCATAATCCACTCCTTGAGGAAATAATTTTTTCACCCGCTTGAGAATTCCCTCACAACGCTCATCGTTAATAGACCGATCAAAACCATTCAACTCAGCGGTACCTGCCATTCTTAAGAAGTCACCTAGACGTGACATTGCAACCTTTCCATTTTCATCCGTGATACAAACCTTCGGTGCCAAACTTGTATCAGTGACCGGTGCCGTCAAGGAATAACCCTTAACCGGGAATATCGGAACACCCAAACCGATTGGTCGTAATAAAGCATCGGTTACGCTACCGGTAGCCATAACATAAGCATCTGCACGCCTAGTCGTTCGTTCTCCATTTTCATCAATTAGTTGGACGCCACTAATCACGTTGTCTGATCCAACAAAACCAATCAATTTTGTGTCGTAAGTAAAAGTTACGCCGAATCGTCGGACACACGCATCCTCCAGCTCACGCGTAAATATATGAGCATCTCCCGATTCATCATCAGCGGCATAAGTAGCACCCACGATAGGCAACGAGGATTGTTTTAAAGCAGGCTCAATGCGAATTAACTCCTCAGTTGAACACACGGACATATCTAAGCCATATTCCATCAAAGACGCAAGGCGGAGATTCGCAGTTTCAAATTCAGCCTCATCCGTATGAATTTGCAAAATGCCTTTTGTAACCTGATGATACTCAAGCCTTTCACTGCTCCGAAGCTCTTGCAAACATTTTCTGCTGTATATGCCTAATCTCAATATATCGAGCATATTTTGTTTGGTTCTACTAGGGAAACACTCCAGTAGGAAACGCAATCCCCAAGCCCACTGCCTGAAGTCGGCCTTCATACGAAAAAGTAGCGGCGCATCTTCACGGCCCAACCATTTCAGCACTTTGATTGGTGCACCTGGATTAGACCAAGGCTCTGATTGGCTCACAGATATCTGCCCGCCGTTTGCATAACTGGTCACCAGTCCGGAGCCCGATTCCTGATCGATGACTTCCACTTCATGACCACGTTTAGCAAGAAACCAGGCCGTAGTCATACCCACTACACCTGCACCAATAACCAAAACCTTCATGTTATGTGTATACCCTCACGTCAGAATTATTGAGCGACCCAACCACCATCAGATAAAATATCTGTCCCCGTTATAAAAGACGCGGCATCAGTGCACAGAAATTTAGCGATATCTCCAATTTGCTTAGGATCACCCCAACGGTTTAGCGGGACGTTCGATAATAATTCACTATTTTTAACAGGATCTGAACTCAAAGGAGTAGTCAAATCTGTCTTATAAAAACCAGGGCTGATCGCTACAACATTAATACCATCCGCAGCATGCTCAAGAGCCATTGTCTTGGTAATTGCAAGCACACCATGCTTAGAGGCGCAATACGCTGATCTACCAGCACTACCAACATTTGCCATGATCGAGGTCATATTGATTACACGACCCCATTTGTGCGTTTTCATATGAGGAACAAAAGCACGTGAGCACAGAAATACACCTGTCAGATTTGTATCAAGCACAACGTTCCATTCATCCAAGGAAAAATCAATGAGATTTTTACGAATTGCAGTTCCAGCATTATTGATCAAGATATGAACAGGACCAAATCGCTCGCTGACGCGCTTTTCAAGGTCGCCAACTTGGGACTCATGGCGCACATCACAAACAAAAATCTCTGCTTCGGCTCCGGCATCGTTGATCAGGGCCTTTGTCTCAAGGAGCCTTCCTTCATCTCTTCCTACGCATGCAATTGATGCACCAGCCTCGGCAAGACTCAAAGACATAGCCCGGCCAAGCCCGCGGCTCGCTCCAGTAACAACGGCGACCTTGCCGTTCAATGGTTGATCTGACATAACATCCTCCCGTTTTACGCTTTCACCAAAAACCTGAGTATACAGCCAACAGTCCCTATGACATTTCGGTATAGTTTTTGTTTATTACAATTCACCGTCAAAACAAATTCAAGACTTTTATGGTTCAAAGCAGACATCTCAAACACTGGCCAGTGCATTTACCCAAGAGCCTCGAAACGCCAAGGAAAACTATATTTCGAAATTTGCTTGATTCGGCTAAACGATTTCCTGATAAACCCGCTGTGATATTTTATGGCAAAACGATATCCTATAAGGACCTTGAAGAGCAGACTAAAGCACTCGCAAACTATTTAAGTAACGAGTGCCGCGTTCAAAAGGGAGATCGGGTAATTGTGGACCTACAATCATCTCCTCAGTTCGTTATCAGCTATTACGCTGTTCTTTCTCTCGGCGCGCTCGTTGTGCCGATTAGCCCTATGAATGTTGCGGATGAAATCAATCACTACTGTACAGACTCCGGAGCTAGAGCAGCTATCGCCAGCCAAGATGTCGTCGAAGAATTTAGAGCAGTAATCGATCAAGGTTTTATTGACCACCTGATCGTCGCAACCTATTCAGATTATATCGATGATGATTTTTCCAACGACGCGCCTACCGTCATGTTAGAAGAAAAGAAATATTGGGCTTCACCACAAATAATTAACTGGTCAGAGACTCAAAGCAAAAAATCCCCCTTCGAAGAGACCGATACCTTGATAACCGATCTTGCTGCCATTTTGTATACATCGGGAACGACGGGAAGACCTAAAGGGTGCATGCATACTCATGAAACAGTTATGAGAACCATCGAGGGTGCTGTCATATGGGAAGCTATGGACTCCACATCAGTTCTTCTCTCTACAGCACCGCTATTTCATGTTACTGGGATGCAGCACAGCATGAATGCTGGCATTGCTGCCGCCGGTACGTTGGTCATTCTACCGAGATGGGACCCAAAGATCGCCGGCTCACTCATTGAGCGCTACGGATGCACGCACTGGGCAAATGTTCCTACAATGGTAGTGGATCTTCTTGCGGAACCATCTGTCGAAAAACGGGATTTAAGTTCACTAAAAAATATTTTTGGCGGCGGCTCATCGATGCCTGAGGCTGTTGCGCAAAAATTATTTGACCGTTGCGGTATTCAATATATGGAAGCGTACGGCATGACTGAGGCAATATCTCAAACGCACATGAATCCTCCTCATGACTTACGCAAACAATGCCTAGGGATTCCAACCTTTGATACCAGGGCTACAGTTATCGATCCCGAAACTTTGAAAGAATTAGGCCCAAATGAAAATGGAGAGATCATCGTCGCCGGACCACAAATAATGCTGGGCTATTGGGAGCGTGAGGATGCAAACAAGGAAAGCTTTATTGATATGGACGGTATAAAATTTTTTCGGACAGGAGATCTTGGATCATTCGATGAAGATGGGTTTTTCTATATCTCTGACCGAATCAAACGAATGATTAATGCATCAGGATTTAAAGTATGGCCTGCAGAAGTAGAGGCAACCCTTTACAAACACCCGGCCGTAAAGGAATTAGCGATAATTTCATCTCCTGACCCCCGCAGAGGGGAAACGGTTAAAGCGGTCATTGTGCTCAACACATCTTTTCAAAATAATACCTCTGCCGAAGACATCACTTCCTGGTCACGAAAGCAGATGGCTTCTTATAAGATCCCAAGGTTAGTTGAATTTGTTACCGAATTGCCTCGATCAGGGTCCGGGAAAATTCAATGGCGTCTATTGCAGGAAGCCGAATGGCAACATCACTCATAATTAACCTCGAAAATATTCAATATGTCGTCTACAAGTAATTCCTTTTATGATCCGGGACTAGCTCGAGAGATTAACGCACTCTATAAAGAACAATACGCCGACATCACCTCTTTTCTTTGTGCTCTTATCAAACATCCAAGCCTACTGGGTGGTGAAGATAGCGCGCAAAATTTTATAGAGGAAACGTTTACCAGCATGGACCTCGTGGTTGATCGCTTCGCGATCAACCACGAGGCACTTAAAACAGTTGAGGGTTATTCACCTTCAGTCGGAGAATGGGATGGCCATGACAATATTGTTGGAGCCCACCGAACCAAATCTAGTAAAGGAAACTCACTGATACTTAACGGTCACATTGACGTCGTGCCTGTAGGGGCTGAGGATCTTTGGTCTTCTAAACCATTTGATCCAGTGATTAAAGATGGGCGTATTTATGGACGGGGAGGCGGTGATATGAAAGCCGGGATTGCAGCCTACATTTTTGCATTTAATTCCCTTAAAAAACTCGGTTATCGCCCCGCGAGCGATGTCTTTTTACAATCAGTAGTCGAAGAAGAATGTACGGGAAATGGTGCCCTAGCTTGCCTTCATCGCGGTTATAAAGCAGATGCTGCAATTATCCCTGAGCCCTTTAATGAAACAATCATGTCTGCTCAGATGGGAGTCATGTGGCTACAGATCGAAGTAACTGGAAAGCCAGCTCATGTTCTTCACGATACCCAAGGTAACAACGCAATTGAAGCAACATTTAAAATATGGGCACATTTAAAAAAACTGGCCTCCGAATGGAATAAAAACAAACACTTGCATCCTCCGTTTCATGCGGCAGAGGCACCAGTCAAGTTTAACCTTGGCAAAATATCCGGCGGAGAATGGGCTTCATCGGTCCCCACAAGGTGTCAAATGGATATTCGATGTGGCTTCTTCCCAGGCCAATCTCCCAAAGAAATACAACAGGCAATAGAGCGTCATTTAGAGATTACGATTAAAAACGACTCAAGTTTAGAAAACATTAATTACACTATCGCCTACAGTGGATTTCAGTCTCCGGGCTGCGTTGTTGACACAAGTAGCAAATTTATTAGTCTCTTGAGCGATACCCATGAAAAAGAGCTAGGCCGTCCAGCAGAGTTATTTGCGAGTGCTGCCACAACGGACGTGAGAACATTTCAGCTATACGGTCATATTCCAGCAACTTGCTATGGGCCGGAGGCCTTAAACATTCACGGTATTGATGAATCAGTATCGATTCAAAGCACAGTTGATGTGAGTAGGGTCATATGTCATTTCATCACTCAATGGTGCGGTATCGAAAAAGTTGATTAAATAAAAATTTTCACTTTGAGCGCAAAAAGTCAAAATCACATCCTAGGGGTGCCTGGGTAACGGTTTCGTAATAAAGGCGCGCATAGCCTCGATCAGGGGTTTCCGGCATCTTCCATCCTTGCTTTCTTAAGTTTAGCTCTTGTTCGGAAATCAACAGATCTAATTTTTTATCTTTGACCGACAACCTAATTTCATCACCATTTTGCACAAAGGCGAGATTACCGCCAGAAGCGGCATCCGGAGACACATGTAGGACTACAGTTCCAAAAGCGGTACCACTCATACGCGCGTCTGAAATACGAACCATATCCTTAACTCCTTTTGCTGCGAGTTTTTTCGGTATCGGCAAATATCCTGCCTCAGGCATACATGACTTACTTTTTGGCCCGGCATTTTTTAATAATAAAAAATCATTAGGAGATACATCTAAATCATCGGAATCAATTCGATCGCTCAGGTCCTCCAGCGACTCAAAAACTACTGCCCTTCCTGTGCGCTCGAAAAGGTCAGCATCAGCAGCGGCTCTTTTGAGAATTGCACCAGTTGGCGCAAGCGTGCCAAACAACGCGATTAAACCACCTTCCTTTTGATAAGGGTTATTAAACTCACGAACCACATCTCGATCAACCCATTTTGGCTTCTCTGATAACCAGTCCCCCAGCGTTTCTCCAGTAACGGTCAAACAATCGAGATGCAACTGATGTTTTAACTCGTGTAGCACCGCCGTAAGGCCACCAGCAGCGAACAAATCTTGCATATAGTGCTCACCGGTTGGTTTCAAGTTAACTAAAACAGGAGTTTCGTCTGAGATTCGATTAATTTCGTCCAATGACAACTCTATCCCTCGTCGACCGGCTATAGCGGCTAAATGGACAACTGCGTTAGTGGATCCACTTATCGCAAGTAATACCCGCAGCGCATTTTCAATAGCCTTTGATGTGATAATGTCCTGGGGCAGTGGTGCTCCCGATACTGCCATCTCCATTGCGCGCTCACCGCAAGCTTCAGCCAAGCGTAATCTATCTGCGTGAACCGCAGGTATCGCCGCGCTGCCTGGTAAACTCATACCAAGAACTTCGGTGATGCATGCCATCGTACTCGCAGTACCCATAACGGCACAGCTACCCGCCGTCGTCGCTAATTTACCTTCGATTTCATTGATGCTCGAGTCCGAAATTTCACCAGCCCGATATTTCCCCCAAAATCGACGACAATCTGTGCAGGCACCGAGCTGCTCACCCTCAAAAGGCATGGCTAACATGGGACCCGTCACTAATTCTATCGATGGAATATTTGCTGAAGCGATACCCATTAGTTGAGCAGGGACCGTCTTATCACAACCGCCGATCACGACGCACGCATCAATGGGTTGTGCCTTGAGCATTTCCTCAACGTCCATCGACATGAGATTTCGAAACATCATGCTGGTCGGTGATAAAAAGACCTCACCGAGTGAAATTGTAGGAAATTCAATGGGTAGGCCTCCACGCTTCAAGACACCACGTTTGACCGCCTCTACCAAATCGGGCATTGAACGATGACAATTATTGAAACCACTTGGTGAAGTGGCTATCCCAATGATTGGACGACTCAAGCTATCTAAAGAGTACCCCATCGACCGCGCAAACGATCGTCGCAAATAGGCAGCAAATCCCGGGTCGCCATAATTAGTCAAGTTACGCGTAATCCCCTGACTCACATTTTTTGTGTCTGACATAACTTAATTGCCCTCAGCCTAATTATTTCCTCATGCGTGTTTTAATACCCCTGTGAACATGCAGCCAGGCCAAAAGAGGTAGAGCTAGGCCAATCGCCCAATGCACGATCGCGGTGATATCTCGCAATCCCTTCGCACCCAAATAATATAGGAAATAACCAGACAAACTTAAAATAACCATCATGGTCAGCATAAAGATCCCGGTTTTTACGTTTCTGCGCATGGACCACGCTCTCGATACATGGCCCGGCAAGACGCTACCTAGTCCCACCATCATTAGTGCGGCAGTTATTCCGTGAACCGTTAACAGTAAATGCTCAGATGGATGGTGGATTGGTCCAAATTCACCTTCAACACGCACAAAATAATGCAGGTACAACCAAATCGCACCAGACAACGTCAGTATGACCCCTACGACATAGAGAAACCACTGATGATATCGACCCAGTTTAATTGGCATGACTTGATGGCTTATTGATTTTTTTTCGGGAAGCTGGTTACCTGATTACCATGAACCAAAAAACCACGCGCGTCAAACTGATGAAGCAAAAGATCTGCCTTTTCTTTCAACATCAACATACATTTAGTTAACGCATCCGCGACCATACAAGTAGGCGCCATTACAGAGACCGAGGCACCTGAGGTCGCACGTTGTCCAGTTTTTGGATAGACGATTAGTCCCGATTGATCGGCATTAATTTCTTCATAATAATTGGCACTTGTAGCCAAGGCATTGTTATGTAAACTCACGGACGCAACTGATTTGTTTGGCTCAGTAGGATGACGAACAAAAATCTTATGCGGTTGGCCAAACGATCTAACATCACCTCCCGCGTTCACATATGCAGAGCCAACATTTGCCCCCTTTAAATACTCAACCGCTTGATCAACAGCATAACCTTTCGCAATACCTCCAAGATCGATAGGACCGTTCTGCACACGTCTTATTCGCTCATTGGCATTCAATTCAAGCACATCACCATCCACCATACTCATAGGAGAAATGTTAAACACACCGCCACTCAACTTGGATACCTCACAAGAAAGTTTAAGCACTCGCATCAGGTCAGAAGAAACAGTTAATTCATCACCGACGTTCAACCGATTAATCTTGGAGACTTCACTATCTTCATCAAAACGACTCATCAAACGCTCAATACGTTCAATTTTCTCAAAAGCCTTCGAAATAACCTCGTGGAAACATCGGTCCTCTTCAGCATGAACACCAATCTCAACGATTGTGCCGAGAAGTGGTCGTGCCCTATTACTGATCTTTAAGGAAGAGATCATACGTCGCCAGCACCCGATTTACTCCTTCGGTAATGTGCCGACAGGACATGGTTGCGCCTGAGATATTTTTTATTTCTTCTCCAAGGTCGAGCGTTGTCTTCGAGTCATGCCCCACAAACTGGGCTCGCCACCTCGGGTTACGCACCTCATACCCATAATTCTCTCGGTACACTAAAATTTCGAGCTGCTTGATTTCGCCAATGGGACTGAGTGCGATTGCATAGGTGATGTAATCGTGCTTTCCGATCACTTCATCGATTATGAAAAAACCTGATAGGTTTCCACCATCGAATACTTTCCATGTGGGAAGGACTCTTCTATCTACATCCGCGCCTGACGCAGCCTTAATCGCTTTTTTTGCGGCTCTGTTTATTTTTACGTCCGCTTTTTCAAAAGATGCCTCGTTACCGAACATTAGTTTTTGCGCCTGTTCCACCGTTAAATATTCAGCAGCGCAAACATGACTAGCTACAGCTAGGGAAGCAAGAGGGACTCCAATTAACTTAAACCAATCGTCATTCATCTGTGTGTATGACGTTAGACAGTCGTTGAAAGTACGACTTTACCAATTACTCGCTTTTGTAACAGTTCATTGAGAGCCTCACCCGCCTTTTCAAGTGGATAAACTCTATGAATGTGTGGTGAGATTTTTCCTTGATCAAACAAGTCCATTAGTTCTTGATTATTCTGTTTGTTCAGATCAGGTTCTCGTTTAGTAAACTCACCCCAAAAAACACCAACAATCGAACATCCTTTTAGCAAAGGGATATTAAGTGGCACTTTGGGGATCTCACCTGCCGCAAAACCAACAACCAGAAACCGGCCACCCCAGCTCATATCACGAAGCGCTTTTTCCGAAAAAGAGCCGCCAACCGGATCATAGATGACATCGACCCCACGGCCTTTTGTGATCTCCTTTACCGACTGACGTAAGTCATCCTGCGCATAATTGATTACATAATCCGCCCCATTCTCCTGACACGCAGAGAGCTTTTCAGGGTTCGAAGCCGCCGCAATTACAGTGGCACCCATTGCCTTGCCTAACTGAATAGCGGCAAGGCCTACACCACCGGAAGCACCAAGGATCAACAAGGTTTCCCCTTCACGTAAATGTGCTCGATCCTTTAACGCGTGATAACTCGTGCCATATGTCAAAACAAAAGCGGACGCCCTTTCATAATCCATTTTGTCGGATATGATGACGGTGCGAGTTTGATCCACCACGAGTTCCTCCGCGAACCCGCCCCAGGTAGAAAATGCGATGACTCGATCTCCGATCTTGAGACTATCGACATCGGAACCCACCTGCTTCACAACGCCAGAGATCTCTCCACCGGGAGAAAAAGGTAAATCGGGTTTAAATTGATATTTACCTTGAATGATGAGTGTGTCTGGGAAATTCACCCCACACGCCTGCACAGAGATTAAAACTTGTCCGGGACCTGGAATTAAACCGGGGACTTCTTCAAGGACCAAGCTCTCAGGCATTCCTAATTCCTTGCATAGAACAGCTCTCATGCAGTTATCCTTTTTTTATCTAATCGGAGATTCTTAGAGAAAACTAAAGTGTTACTTAACCAACCAACTGCAGCGACCCCGTAACGGGTGCTTCAAAACGCTGATCAATATAGCACTTAACGGTTTGCGCACACTGACCACACTCCTTGGAGCATCCGGTTTGGTCAGAAATGTCTTTAAAGGTTTTGCATCCTCGGTCGATGGCGCTGTCCACCTCAGATTCTCGAACCGCTCGACATACACACAAGTACATGTATCCACTTCCCTAAGTCGTAATAGCAATGAGAATGATTATCGTTTAGATGTAGAGTAAATGCAAGCGATAAAGCTCATCTGCTTGAGACTAAGCTTAACTAGTTGGTTTTATTAGAATTTTTTCAACTTGCCGCCACCCAGCCTCCGCCATCGGTCGGGCGCGCTTTCCCTGATCTACCGCGTGTGCACTTGACGCGGTACCATCTTTAACTCGCCCCATAATGCCCTGCAAAATGCCGGCTAGTCTAAACATATTGTAGGCAATATAAAAATCCCAATTTTCTATTGCGCTCCTACCGCTTCGTTCACAGTAACGTTCAACGTACCGCTCTTCGTTGGGAATCCCGGTTACTTCATGATCGACGCCCGCGATACCGCGAAACTCACCTGGGGTTAGTCGCCAGTACATACAATGGTATGCAAGATCGGCTACCGGATGACCAAGTGTCGATAACTCCCAATCGAGTACAGATAAAATTTTCGGCTCAGTGGGATGAAAAATGACGTTATCTAACCGATAATCTCCGTGTGTGATTGAGACCTCTTCACTTTGAGGTACGTTGTCAGGTAACCATGCAATTAGATTTTCCATAGCCTCAATATGCTCTGTTTCCGAAGCTCTATACTGCTTAATCCACCTGCTGATTTGTCGCTCCACAAAATTTCCTGGGCGCCCAAAAGATTCCAGGCCAATCGCACAATGATCTACGGAATGAAGCGCGGCGATAACACGGTTTAATTCATCGTAGATCCGAGAACGCTCACCTGAATCCATCTCGGGTAACACGCCATCCCAAATTACTCGACCCCGGACAAAATCCATGACATAAAAAGCCGTCCCAATGATTGCCTCATCCTCGCAAAGGCAATACGTTTTTGCTACAGGGACGTCCGTTGAATAAAGCGCGGTCATAACTCGGTATTCTCTGTCAACCGCATGCGCGGACGGTAGTAACTTTCCGGGAGGCTTCCGACGGAGTACGTATTGACCGTTCGAGGCTTTCAATAAAAACGTGGGGTTCGACTGTCCACCACTGAATTGCTCAAGCGATATGGGTCCTTTGAATCCTTCAATATGTTTCTCTAGATAAATCTCTAAGCGCTTCACATCAAACTGATTCTTAGGGTCAACCGCGCGGGTTCCAACAAATTGTTCGTGCATAATTTAGGTCTCCTTGCATAGGATTATCTCATGCTCATGGCATACTAGACGATCGAAACCTAAATTTTGGAACAAAAAATGAAAAACCTCAAAGATAAGGTTGCAGTAATTACCGGGGGAGCAAGCGGTCTGGGATTCGCTATGGCGCAGCGGTTCGCTCAAGAGGGTGTGAAGATAGTTCTCGCGGATATAGAGGATGGTCCATTACAAACCGCAGTTGGTAGACTTGAACAAGCTGGCGTGGATACCCTAGGCATTAAATGTGATGTCTCCGTCGGTGAAGATGTTGAAAATTTAGCGCGCCAAACAATGGAGCATTTTGGATCAATTAATATCGTCTGTAACAATGCGGGCGTAGCTCCAAGTGGGCTTATTTGGGAACATTCAACCAAAGATTGGGAATGGGCAATGGGGCCAAACGTATGGGGCGTTATCCACGGGATACGTGTATTCACACCAATTTTGCTGAGCCAAAAAGAAGAGGGGCACATTGTGAATACAGCATCGGTTGCCGGACTAATGTCTTTTAATGGAATGGGCCTCTATTGCACCACGAAACATGCAGTGGTCACCATGACAGAGTGTCTTCACCATGATCTAACGAATGTCTCAGAGCATGTTCGGTGCTCCGTTTTGTGTCCCGCCTATGTGCCTACAGGTATCGCTAATTCAGAACGTAATCGGCCTGATAGCCTTCGAGAAGAACGCACTAAATCCGAGGGTGAACTTAGGATGGAGGAGAATCTCAAACAAGCAGTTGAGTCTGGAAAGATTTCAGCGGCGCAAGTCGCTGATCAGGTACTCCAATCGATTCGCGAAAAACATTTTTATATCTTGACGCATTCAAAAATCAAACCCGCAATCGAAACACGCTTTCAAGACATTCTACTTGAGCGGCCACCCATCGACACCTCTAAACGTTGAGTATTTGACTTTAATATATTCAATAGCAAGAAAAGCGGTGGAGCGTTAAAATGCGCTTCCTAGATAAGAACGTTAATCAATTTGGTTCAGTAAGCACATCAAACCTGTGGAACAGACAAAAAACGAAGTTGCAAAGGAAGCAAAGAGACGGCGAACCTTTGCGATTATCTCTCACCCCGATGCGGGTAAAACAACGTTAACCGAGAAGTTATTGTTGTTCGGTGGTGCAATCCAAGCTGCCGGTACCGTAAAGTCGCGAAAATCAAGTAAATTCGCCACTTCAGACTGGATGGCTATCGAAAAGGAACGTGGCATTTCCGTAGCGAGCTCCGTCATGCAATTTGAATATCGGGACTGTGTCATTAATCTTCTCGACACACCAGGCCACCGAGACTTTTCAGAGGATACTTATCGGGTACTAACTGCAGTAGACGCAGCTTTAATGGTCATTGACTGCACAAAAGGGGTTGAATCACAAACAATAAAACTACTCGAGGTATGTCGTCAGCGGAATACGCCAATCATCACCTTCGTCAACAAACTGGATCGGGAAGGCAGACACCCACTCGAGGTAATTGACGAAATCGAAGAAGTACTCAATATTCACTGCGCCCCAATCACCTGGCCCATTGGTATGGGTAAAAGACTCGCGGGTATTTATGATATCGCGAGAGACGAAACGCTCCTTTTCGACGCCAATAGCCCAGACCAAAAAAACGGTACGGCTGTCAAAGGCCTTAGTGCGCAGACAGTGGATGAGCAGTTTTCATCTGAAGTCAGCGACACGCAAGATGAAGTCAACCTAATCCGAGAGGATGGTCGACACTTTGATAAAGAACACTTTCTTGAAGGCGAACTAACACCAGTATTTTTTGGCTCAGCAATGAATAATTTCGGCGTGGTTAAAGCCTTAGAAGCTCTAGTTGAAGACGCACCGTCTCCACGGCCAAGACCTGCTATTGAGCGCTCAGTCGAACCAGAAGAAAGTAATTTTTCAGCCTTTGTATTTAAAATCCAAGCCAATATGGATCCACAACACCGCGACCGAATTGCTTTTCTGCGCGTTTGTTCTGGCCGCTTTTCTCGTGGAATGAAATTACTTCACGTACGCAGCGGCAAAGAAATACGCGCGGGTCAGGTTGTGAGCTTCCTGTCTCAACGTCGAGAAACGGTTGAGGATGCTTGGCCCGGGGATATCATTGGTCTTCTTAATCACGGCAGCATCGACATTGGGGATACCTTCTCGGTCGGCGAGTCCCTGTCGTTCACTGGAATACCTTACTTCGCACCCGAATTATTCCAAGGTGTAACGCTGAAGGATCCTCTAAAAGGTAAGCAACTACAAAAAGGGCTTCAGCAGCTTGGAGAGGAAGGCGCGATACAAGTTTTTAAGCCAACACTAGGTAACGAAATGATTCTCGGAGCTGTTGGTCTCCTGCAATTTGAGGTTGTCTCACATCGCTTGAAAGTAGAATATGGAGTTGAGGCAAGTACAAGATCGTTAAGCTTTTTTGGGGCTCGATGGATCACCGCTTCGGATAAGAAAAAACTCGCTGAATTTGAGAGGCAGCTCGCGGGCAATTTAGCGCATGATGCTTCTGGAAGTCTGGCATTTTTAGCTACGTCGAAACCAAATTTAGACCTTACGATGGAACGTTGGCCCGATATTGAATTTCATAGCATTCGCGAGCATGCACAAAAATTCGCAGCATAAAACAGCTCTTTATGACCTAATTTATCTTAGCGCGCGTTCTTTTTAATAAACGCATCCAGTCTGGCAACGCCCTCGATAATATCTTCATTCGAAGCCGCATAACTAAATCTAACATGCTGACCATCGTCAGGAACACGTCGGCCGAAATGAATATCAGCTAACACTGCCACTCCTGTCTCAAGCAATAAGCGCTGTCTAAATTCTTCAGAATCTGTCACACCGATCATATCGCAGGCCTCAGTCACATTAGGCCAAACATAGAATGCGCCACCGGGATTCAAACATGTTATTCCGGGCACTTTATTTAAGAGGCCAACGATCAAATCACGACGCTCCAAAAATTTCGACCGCATCATATCTGCGCCCTCTTGATCTCCGGTAAGCGCCTCAACACCTGCCCATTGCGTAATGTGCGACGCGCATGATTCCGTGTTAGTTACCCATTTCGTAAATATTGGCGATAGAACTTTACTTGCAGCGAAGCCTAAACGCCAACCCGTCATCGCCCAAGTTTTTGAACAGCCATCCCCGACAATCGTGCGCTCAGTCATGCTTGGGAAGCTCGCAATGGAACTGAAGGTCTCCTCAAAGCAAAGCTGCGAGTAAATTTCGTCGGAAAAAACCCAAACATTGGGATATTGATCAAGGATCTCAACAATGCTCTCAAGCTCAGTCTTCGACACAATACCGCCGGTTGGATTTTGCGGTGAGTTGAGGATTAAAAGCCGTGTTTTATCATTAAGTTTCGACTCAAGGTCTGCAGGATCAAAATTAAAACCTCTAGATTCGCGCAGGTGAAGTGGGACGGGCACTGCGCCATTTGCCTTAATTTGAGACTCATAAATTGGAAATCCAGGATTAGGGTAGATAACTTCATGCCCCTCACCATAATCCGTGGTAGCGAGAATGGAATACATAATAAAAGGCTTAGCACCTGCCGCGACCACGATATCATCGGCAGCATAATTTAATCCGCGCGTTTGATTGAGATACTTCGCTGCGGCTTGTCTTAATTCAGGAATTCCCGCTGATGGTGTATACCCATGCTTACCGGACTGAATGGCCGTAATTCCAGCCTGCTGAATATTCTCAGGTGTAGGAAAATCGGGCATTCCGATGCAAAAGGACAGGATATCTTTACCTTGCCTTTGTAGTTCATTAACTTCAGCCAACACAACAAATGCATTTTCCGTGCCCAATTGACTTGAGCGGTGTGATATCCCTGGCATTTAATTTTCCCAATAAAGTTATATTTTTCTAAATTATTGATAAGCAAGAAGTGCGGAACAAAAAAATTCACGAGAACCCCGACCCCAATACCCAACCGCGGAAAGTCTACAATAAAACCGTTAATCTTGATCGGTTTGAGTATAAAAATTAACGTTTAACCTTGAATACCAAGCGTTTATCTATCATCATAGGGTGTTACTGAAATTTACACTAGGGCGCACCGCCCACATCTTAAGTTTAATAAAACAATCTATAGGGATTTGGATATGGCAAAAACTCAACCCAACAAAAAAAGTGAGGCTGTGGAGGAAACAACCAGCAGCACCCGTCGGGGACTTCTTAAAACAGGCCTTGGTGCCGCACTGATTGGTGCTCCATTTATTCGTAACGCCCAAGCAGCAAAGACGACAACATGGAAAGTTCAAACTAGTTGGGACGCGGGAACGACTGGTTATAAACTCTTCGAAGAATGGGCTGGCAGCTTCAAAGAAAAGTCAGGTGGAGAACTCGCAATAAAACCATTTCCCGCGAGGTCAGTAGCGGCCGACAATAGTGCGCTATTTGATGCCGTCCGCACGGGCGTTCTCCAGGCGATGAACCCTTTCACCATATATTGGTCAGGAAAAATACCAGCATCTGTATTTTTGACGTCCTACCCTGCAGGGCCTGATCAAACCAGCCAATGGGATACCATGTTCTATGGTTTGAATATGCTGGAGATGACGCGAGAGATTTTTGCGAAAAAAGGACTTTTTTATGTAGGCCCTATCCATCACGACGGTAACATCATTCACTCAAAGAAGTCCGTTGAAACACTCCAAGACTTGAAAGGCATGAAAATACGATTGCCTGGCGGTATGGTGGCACAGGTATTCGAGAAGTTCGGAGTAAGTACAACAAGTCTTCCAAGTTCAGACATCTACCCGGCGCTAGAAAAAGGAACCGTGGATGCGGCTGACTATGTCGGGCCCGCAATTAATTATGACCTCGGCTTTGCAGAGGTTACAAACTACATTATTTGCGCAGGCCCTCCAGGACAAACCTCTTTGTATCAGCCAGTTGATGTCATGGATCTAACTGTGAACATGAGAGCATGGAAACGACTTTCAAAGCAGATGCAAACATTTGTTGAGGAACAGGTAAAAACTTACTCGGTTTATCACTACGTTAACGTCCAAAAAGCGAATAGTGCGGCAATGGAAAAATTCCTAAGCAAAGGAACCAAAGTACAAAGGCTATCTGCTGAGGAAGTTGTTCAATTCCGTAAAGCCGCGGTGCCAATTTGGTACGAATGGGCTAAGAAGGATAAAGACGCATCACGAATATTTAAATTACAACAGGATTTCATGTTGAATCCTTATATGGGTTACCTCACTGAGGCAGACGTGAAAGGTTTAAAACTCTAAGAGACGAGATGTCTTAACTGGTCACGACGGCGGATAAAAACTTATCCGCCGTTCTCTTATCAAGACAACCTGAAAGAAGAATATGGATCAAACAAATTTTGTTCTACCACATTGGATTTATTGGGGATGGCTCGCCATCATGCCTTTCGTCTTCATGTGGTTTTCAAATGGCGCGCGTATCAGTGAACTTGTTCCAGACAGTGGTGAATACGACGGTAACAAACTAACTCGAATGTTGGATTGGAGCTCGAACGCATCAGGCCTTTTTGTCTCCCTCTGGACTGTGAATGCCGTTTGCGTTTACTTCTTCGAAGTAATTTCAAGATACGTTTTTGATGCACCCACCATTTGGGCACATCAGTCGTCTTATTTATTATTTGGGATGCAGTATCTTTTAGCAGGAGGTTTTGCGTTGCTTCATGGCGATCACGTCAGAGTCGACGTGGTTTATATCAAAATGTCTAGGATCGCCCAGGTTGCTACAGACATCTTTACTTCAATATTCTTTTTTATCTTTGCGCTTGCCTTAGCCGGAAGCTGCTGGCGATTCTTCTTCGACTCTCTAGATATGGCAGAAGTCACAGAAGAAACGTGGCAAGTTCAAATCTATCCGGTGAAAGGTATGATGGTCTTAGGTGCCATATTGTTGACCCTTGCCGGTTTATCTAAGCTCATTAAAGACATTCAATTATTCAGAAAAATTTCTGGAGGTGCCGCATGACCCCATCAATCACCCCCAACCAGACAAGCTCTAATGGGTTGTTGAAGTGGGCTTTAATCCTGGCTACCGCCGGATTCTCATTCATATGTATTGTCGAGCTTATCAACATACTGTTTTATGACCCGTATGAGGACGAACGATTCCTGTTTTCGTTTGCTGAATCCTTGATGGAAACAGAGATTGAAACCCTCACACTGCTGATGTTTGGCACCTTAGCACTGTTGCTTATGGCCGGACTTCCAATGGCGTTTGTGGTTGGCGGACTTGGTGTTGTCTTCATTTATCTGGTCGGCGGACAGACCATGGTGAATATTATTCCAACACGAATTTATCCGTTGATGTCCAACGCCGATCTAGCGGCTATCCCATTGTTCATATTCATGGCGTCTATGCTGGAAAAAGCCGGGCTCATCGAAGAAATGTTTGACGTGGTCTACAAGTGGATGGGCGGCCTAAACGGCGGTCTAGCTGCAGCAACCATCTTAGCATCGACTATTTTGGCGGCTATGGTCGGAGTGATCGGCGCAGCGGTGGTTACGATGGGCATCATCGCCCTCCCCGCCATGCTAAAACGAAACTATGATCATAAAATCGCGCTTGGGTCGATCATGGCAGGCGGTACATTAGGTATCCTCATTCCCCCTTCAATTCTCGCGATTCTCTACGCGGTCATAGCACAACAATCAGTCGGTCAACTCTACCTTGGATCTTTAGTGCCTGGGTTAATGTTGTCGGGCATGTACATTGCCTACGTGCTTTTTAGAACTTTGTTAAACCCAAAACTAGGTCCAGCCTTACCCCGAGAGGAACGCGTTTCATTTGCACAAAAACTAAGATTATTTAGAAACCTCATCGCACCGATTTTCTTGGTCTTTTTAGTGCTTGGCTTGCTCTTTGGTGGTATTGCGACGCCGGTTGAGGCTGCAGGAATTGGCTCATTTGGCGCGATCATCGTTGCGATCATCCATAAAAGATTCTCGCTGCAGGCACTGAGAGATGCTTCTGTTACGACGGCACGAGCGTCCGCCATGGTCCTCTGGATTATTTTTGGCGCATCCATATTTGTTGGCTTCTTCATTCTAGAGGGTGGCCAAGACTTCATTACAGAGACAATCCTGGGAACTGGACTTAGTCCTTACGGTATTCTTTTACTCATGATGTTTATCCTCGTTTTTCTAGGAATGTTCCTAGACTGGGTGGGGATCTTGCTTCTCACTGTTCCAATTTTCATACCGATCATCCAGTCACTCAATTTTGACGGTCTTTTCGGCCTACCCGGTGTCGACAGCAGTGTGGTGGTTCTGTGGTTCGGTGTAATTTATCTAGTGAACATGCAAATGTCATTTTTAACACCACCATTTGGCTACGCACTGTTCTACCTCAGGGGCGTTTGTCCGCCAGAGATCAGTATGGCCACGATATTTAGGTCGGCATTGATCTTTCTTGCAATTCAGGCTCTAGCCGTCTTCTTATGCGTCGTGTTCCCATCGATCATAACGTGGTTACCGCAAGCGGTGTACGGATAAATCAATCGAGACCAACCAAAAAAAGCCCGATTTATCGGGCTTTTTTTGGATCTAATATCCAGCTACTTAATACTTTGTCCAGGGGTCAATCTTAAAAATAAATTTCTGTTCGGCCTCGTACATCGTGCCGTCTTTCTTAAATCGCCACTGACGTACCTTATTTAAAACCTCTTGATCAAAAACACCAGCGGGGTTAGCGCTTACAACCTGAACGTCCATCACACGCCCATCCTCGTTCACAGTAATTGATACAGTAATATCGCCCTCAATCATATTATCCTCAGCCTCCCTAGGGTACTTAGGGAAAGGCTTCTTATTGACCGGCTTTGCATCTTGGAAGACCGAAGGCAGGGGCTCTTCCGCCTCTTCCTCTTCGACCTCTGGTTGCACTAGGGCTATCTCGGATAAAATCTCGTTCGGCAGCGGACGAGGCTCCACCAGCGGAATCGTATTTTTTATTTTTTCTAACTCCGGCTCCACAACTTCCTCTTCCTCCTCTTCTTCAGGTTGGCTTTGCGGTGGAACCTCTAGTACCGGTCTTTGATTCAACTGAACTGTCATTTTGATCTCAGGCAGTTCTTCAAGCTCCTCCTCAAATATTGCTTCCAGACCCAGCAATCCATAAAGATACGTGCCAAAAAATGGTGAGAATTCCAATGAAAGCGCGATTAAAAGAGCAGCCCACAGCGGTAGAAATTTTTTATCTTTTATATGAAGCTCAGGCCAAAGCGCCTTTACTGGACGATATTTTCCAAACATGTTGAAGTATCTTGGCTAACGCTATTGACTTGCCGCAATCGCAGCAATGCCAACCGAGTTGATACCAGCGCCTCTGACGCTATCCATGACGTTAATGAGCGTCTCTAGTTCGACATCCTTATCACCGGCAATAATCACCGCAACTTTGCGATTTTCTTTAAGCTCAAGTAACTTGGCGGTCAGGTTTTCGCCTGAAATCGTTTCACCATCCACAATAAATTGATTATCTTTTTTAACACCCACAGTTATGGTTGCCTCTTTAATATCTGTAGTCGTCTTAGATCCTGGTAAATTCATATCGACGCCGGTTCCCGCGATCATATTCACGGAAAGCACAACGAAAAAAACAAGCAAAAACATCATGATATCGATCATTGGTATGACCTCTACCCTAGGACGCTCCACTTCAAAATAGCTATTTCTGCTCCGTCTAAACATAGGCATTTATTAACGTATTAATCTTTAAGTTTTATAGATGATCAACGGCGCGCTTAAGCCTTGCCGTGAAATCGGTTAATCAGCATGGTCTTAATCAGATCCATTTGGTGTAATGCGACACGAATACGCTTATTGAAATGATTGAGAAATAGTACGGCAACAATTGCAATTAAAAGTCCCGCCCCGGTCGCGACAAGTGCCTCTGCGATACCACCTGTCACCATTTTGGTAGAGCTACCCGAATTATCCGCTGCACCCAGGATGTCGAAGGCATGAACCATACCGATGATCGTGCCCAACAATCCCATTAAGGGAGCTAGCGTTACCGAAGTATCTAAAACCCAGATGCCACGATCCAGTTTTGGCAATTGCCACATAATTGACTCTTCAATTTTTCGATCCATCGTCTCCGCGTCGTCATTATTCGCTGACGTTGCTGCAGCTATCAATGCCACTTGCAATGTTGTCTCGTAATGCCCCTCTAGCGTTTTAAGCTGCCCTGCATTTTGATATTCAACAACGTTTAAGTCGTGTTCCAAAGTCGATCCACTACTCACTACGCGGTGGTAAAAATACAGTCTCTCCACGATAACAATAATCGTGACCAGTAGAAGAAGTCCCATCAACGGCAGCAAACCTCCGGACATTACGCTGAAATGTACAATTGTTTCAAAATCCATCAGTTTTTCCTCTCATCAATCTCAATAATGAAAATTTAAATCTCTACTGAAAATGCTACTCCATAGGAGGGTAGTACGGCATACCATACCGTTCGACAATCCTTTTAATCTCGCCTGACTCAAGCATCTCATCGAATGCATCATCGATAAATTTCTTAAACTCTACCTCTGTTTTTTTTAACCCCCAGGCACTATCCCAACGCATCTCAGGAATAGGAACATACCCTTTAACCATTTGAAATTGGCCTTCAGGACGATTTAATTTTGCCTGTGAAATTGCACCAGACCAAATCATCGCAGCATCGACTTTGCCCTCAACCATGGCATCAATCACCCTGAAGTTTTGAAAAAAAGTTTCGTGCGGAATACCATTTTCGTCTGCATAATCACTCATGGGAGAATATGCAGGCAACCCGAGTTTTACGTTCAAGTTTTTAACATCATCCAAGCTGGTCAATCCCTTCGCTGGGCCTTGAGTCACTAACACAAAACCTGTGCTCATAAACGGCTTGCTGTAGACAATCTGGCTTGGGTCCAGTTGATGGTCATCGGAGCCTGTGACGGTCAATCCCAGTACGATATCGCACAACCCGCGATTGATGGATAGATCAAACGCACCGCCCGGTGCTCCGTAACCAAAACGAGTGTTCATGTTGACCCACATCATGTCAATATTGAGGTCATGCTTTTTTGCGATCGAATTTAGAATTTCGACCTCCAAACCCGCGGGTTCATTATTTCTCGCAGTTCTTGAGAATGGCCAAAACCATCCATCTGCACAGGCCAGAATCGTCCCCAGATCTTTAGTTCGATCCATGGCATTCATTCTCATCTGTTCGCCCGTTACGCCCACAGGTCGATAATTTTTGTAACCTGCCCTGTACAACGGATCGGATAGTGGCTCGAACACCTCAGGCTCAACATAGCCCATCTTTGGGCCGCGATTACGACCGTAAACGAATTCGTCCTGAAGCTTCATCACAACTGCCTCAGTCTCGCTTTGCGCGAGCGCTGAGGGGGCCAGTAGCGCCAGCGGTGCTAAAGACATCGATATGATCAATGTACGATTGAGTGCAGCAAAAAACATAAATCAACTTGCCAGAAATTAAATGGGCCGCAACATTAAGGCCCCAACGTAGAACTAACTCACCGATCAGGCGACCTAAGCTCGAATTGATGAATGTTACACTAATAAAGTCGTATTATGAAAATGGGCTTTCGCTCTCGAACTCAAGATCACTGGTATAACGATTCACGATAAACGCTTATCATGCAGACTCGACCCACACACGCTTTAAAGGCAGCCAAATTCTTGGTCGAGCAACACAATAAAAATGTGTCTTTCGTAAGTTTACCGTCACACCTTGCGGCAAAGACGGAATCAGACGCTTATGCAATTCAATCTGAGCTATTTGATCTCAGGAAATCAACACTGGGGGCAATCGCTGGATACAAAGTCGCCCTAACATCGGAGGTCATGCAAAAGCTCCTGCGGTTTCCGTCCCCTTTTAGCGGGCCATTACACAAGAATTTAATCTATACCGACGGAGCTTCACTCGCTGCCAAGGATTACGGCCGTATCTGTATCGAATGTGAGATAGCTGCTGTTTTAAAAACGGACTTAGTACCAAAGGGTCAACCCTACAATGCCAATGATATTGCTGATGTGATTGACACCATTGCGCCAGCGCTTGAAATTGTTGATGATAGAAACGCTGACTACGATCGAATCAGCAATGAGGTCTTAACTCTCATAGCAGATAACGCCTGGAACGCAGGACTCGTGCATGGCCAGATGGTCAAAGATTGGCGAAATCTAGACCTCGCTGATCTGCAGGGCACCGTTTATATCAACGAGCAACTGGTTGACACTGGATATGGTCGAGATGTTTTAGGGCATCCATTCAATGCGCTGTCTTGGCTAGCGAACAAAATTCTTGAACAAAAACAAGTTATCGAAGCCGGTATGATCGTAATGACGGGAACGATGATCACCACACAATTCGTAAAATCAGGAGATCACCTAACCTTCTCTATCCCTGAATTAGGCTCGGTGAGCATTGATATATCATGAGACAAAATAAGACAAGTCGATTCAGAAAGGTCTTAGGAAAACACGTAAGGAGTATATATGACCTCTAGTATCTGGAATTGGTTTGACCAGCATATTCTTGGGCTTGCGAGAGAATTTAGGATCAGCTTTCTGCCCCCACTCATGGTGTACGTGGCGGCAGGTATTTCCCCACTCACGCAAATCGTCGGCTCCTTCTACGTAAAAGAGCAACTCGGATTAACGGCCGAATTTTTAGCAGGATTAGCATTTTGGGCGATGCTACCTTGGGCGCTCAAAATGCCTATTGGTCACCTGGTCGATCTTTTTTGGAAAATTAAGAGTGGGTTCGTCTATTTGGGTGCATTGATGATTGCGACAAGCCTCGGAATTATGATTCTACTTCTGGGGAATACGGACGCAATGCTACAGATTGCCTCAGCAGAGGTCTGGTTTATCACATCATCACTACTCGCACCCATTGGCTACGTGTTGCAAGACGTCGTAGCTGATGCTATGACGGTCGAAGCGGTTCCAAACGTTGATCGATCCGGAAGGCCGATTGACCCGGCGCTCATACGCTCTATGCACACTACGATGCAATTATTGGGAAGACTCGCAATCATCGTGGGGGGTATTTTAGTTGCGTTACTGAATGTCAATATGATGGAGGGAGTTGCAGAGCTACCTGAAGCAGAGAAGTCCTTGGCCTACCTATCTGTGTATCAAATTGGATTATTGATACCGTTGTCTTCTGTCATAGGAGTCATCGTTGGTTCACTCATCCAGCGTAAAAATATTATTGACCTTATAAAATCAGGCCACACGAAGAGCGAGGCACGCGCACTGACTCAAGTACAAAGCGAGCGGCCGAGTATAAATTGGTGGATTCTCGGTGGCGGTCTCGCATTCGCCCTACTTTCCATAAGCGTTGGTTTACTCGACGTTTCAGGGGCCCAAGAAATAGTGTTCGTCGTGTCTGCGGCCATCATTTTATTTCTGATGTCTAGACTTATTAAAGAATTAGACCCTGAGGCACGACAAGTCCTGATCGGTACAGCAATTATTATTTTTGCATACAGGGCAGTACCCTCCACAGGTGCCGGGACCCAGTGGTGGATGATTGACGTTCTAGAATTCGATCAATCTTTCATTGCAAAACTCTCCCTTATTGCCTCGTTTCTGGCGCTATTCGGTATGATTATTTTCAGAAAATTCATGGCCGAGAAATCAATCGCTTACGTTATTGGTGCGCTTGCAATTGTAGGAACACTCCTGATGATTCCTGATATTGCAATGTTCTATGGCTTTCATTACTGGACAGCACAGATGACAGACGGGGTCGTGGATCAACGTTTCATTGCGGTAATTGACACTGCGATGGAGTCCCCACTCGGACAAATCGCGATGGTGCCCATGCTGGCTTGGATCGCCAACTCCGCACCTCAAAATTTAAAGGCCACTTTTTTTGCGGTAATGGCCTCTTTCGCCAACTTAGCGTTATCTGCTGCACAACTCGGCACGAAGTATCTCAACCAAATTTATACGATTGCGAGAGAGGTCAAGGACCGAGATACAGATCTCATCACAACTGCGGCAAATTATGATGAGCTTGGAGCACTATTCATTACGGTCGCGATCATTGCTATTTCACTACCACTAGCGGCAATTATGCTTGTGAAATTTTTTAAAATTAAGAGCGCGTAATTATTCTCAATATGTTTCAAAGAATCACACTTAGATCCAATAAAACAAAACAGCAAGCTGAAGATGATATTCGTCTTTCTGCAGCAAGATACGTTGATATCAAAACCGAAATAAATAATTCAGGGACACTCAAACTAGGGCGTAAAAATGCCCCACCCGTGTTGAGCGGATTCATCCCGGTTTTTGTCGGAACAATCAATTCCGATCAGCAAGGAGTGATACTGAACGGTTATTTTCGGTTCCATATGCTCGCAATTGGTTTACTTATCGGATTTATTGGAACGTCTATCCT